>Ga0247805_1000044_pt1 | contig 125183 bp, 108 predicted proteins | sample UWRJL044104R1_FD_180930 | JGI IMG/M metagenome (GOLD analysis project Ga0247805, IMG submission 180930) | Plant litter microbial communities from Arlington Agricultural Research Station in Wisconsin, United States - UWRJ-L044-104R-1 | ecosystem: Environmental > Terrestrial > Plant litter >...
GCCTACTACAACATGTTCAACACTGCCGAGGCTGCCAAGTGGTATGCCAAGGTGATCGCTACCCCCCAGGACGCCGAGACGTACTACAGGTATGCCCAGATGCTCAAGGCCAACGGCAAGTACGAGGAGGCCAACAAGCAGATGGCTGCCTTTGCCTCAAAGGCACCCAACGACCAGAGGGCCAGGACCTTCAAGGAGAATCCGAACTACCTTCCGAGGCTCCTGGACAAGCAGAAGTCCTTCAATGTGAAGAAGCTTGAGATCAGCAGCGAGAAGTCGGACTTCGGCCCGGTGCTGACCAACGACAACACGCTTTATTTTACAAGCTCGAGGAACAAGGCCAAGCGTACCGACGGCTGGAACGACGAGCCTTACCTGGACATCTACAGGTCGACCTACAGCACCTCGGACAAGAGCTTCGGCAAGCCGGAGGAGGTTGCCGAGCTGAACACCAGGTGGCACGACGGTCCTGTGAGCATCACCGCCGACGGGAACACGATGTACTTCTCAAGGGACAGCCACGCTGAGAACAGCTTCGAGAAGGACAAGAAGCTCAAGGCGAAGTTCAGCCAGGTGCACCTTTTCAAGGCCACAAAGAGTGGAGAGAAGTGGGGCAATATCACACCGCTTCCCTTCAACAGCAAATCCTATTCTACAAGCAGCCCTAGCATCAGCAGGGACGGCAAGACGCTATACTTCACCTCTGACATGCCGGGATCGATCGGCGAGTCTGACATCTGGAAGGTGTCGGTGAATGCGGACGGGAGCTTCGGCACGCCGGAGAACCTTGGTTCCAGGGTGAACACCGAAGGGAAGGAGCAGTTTCCTTTCATCACGGACGAGAACATATTGTACTTCTCCTCCAACGGAAGACAGGGTCTTGGAGGCCTTGATGTCTTCTCTGTCGACATAAACAAGAAGGAGGATGCCAGCAACGTTGGCAAGCCGGTGAACAGCGAGAAGGACGACTTCTCTTTCAGCTTCAATACGGTGAACAACATCGGCTTCTTTGCCAGCAACAGGAACGGCAGCGACGACCTGTACGAGGCCACCCCGCTGTGCGGCGTGGAGGCCACCACGGTGGTTACCGATGCCAGGACGGGTGCACTGCTTGCAGGTGCCAGGGTTGCGATACTTGACGGCAAGAAGAACGTTATAGAGACCAGGACCACCGGAGCCAACGGCGAGGTGATCTACAACGTGGAGTGCAACACTGCCTACACGATCCAGGCTGCCAAGGACGGCTACGAGAGCGGCGTGTTCAGCATAGCCGCGAACAAGGGCGGGAAGACAAGGGTGGATGCACCATTGAACCCTATCGATGTGATCGTGACCGAGACCGCAGTGGTATTGAAGGAGATCAACTTCGAGTACAACAAGAGCAACATCACCCAGGAGGGAGCCTTCGAGCTTGACAAGCTGGTGCAGGTGCTCAGGAACAACGACAAGCTGGTGATCATGGTCAAGGCCCACACGGACAACCGTGGCAGCGACAAGTACAACCTTGACCTTTCGGACCGAAGGGCCAAGTCAACGGTGCAGTACGTGATCTCCAAGGGCATTCCAGCCGGCAGGATCTCCGGCAAGGGCTATGGCGAGAGCGAGCCGAAGGTGGACTGCAAGGAAGCCTGCACCGAGGAGCAGCACGCACAGAACAGGAGAAGCGAGTTCCTTATCGTGAAGTAGTCACGATGGGAAATCCTTATAAACAAAAAATCCCTTCCAAGAATTCTTGGAAGGGATTTTTTGTTTTATGAATGAATCAAAGTTCATTCACTAATGAATAGGTTCTTGTTTTATGCTTCATTGTCGCTTGCATACCATTCAGCAAAGGACGATTCTGTTTCTTGTAGTTTAAGAGAAAACAGGTTGATATTTTGTGGAAGGCGATTTTTAATCCTTTCGGCAAAATCAATGACCATATTTTCACTTGTTGGCTGATAATCTACCAGAATGACGTGATGTCCCCTGTTTTTCAATTCGCTTGCCAATTCTATGTGCGGGGTGGTTTCGTTGAATACGGTGGCATGGTCAAACTGGTCTACGATTTCTTCTTTTACGATTTTTTTCAGATCGGAGAAGTCAATCACCATTCCAAATTTCACATTGTCCCTGTCAGTAATAGGGGTTCCGATAACGGTTACGGACAGTTTATAGCTGTGGCCATGTACATTTTTACATTTTCCGTCATAGCCATAAAGGGCGTGTCCTGTTTCGAATGTAAATTGTTTGGTGATTCTGATTTTACTCATGATGGATTTGATTTGGTGACAAATTTACAAATTTAATGCTTATGATATTTTTGAAACCAATTACACTAGATATAATGAAAGTGGTGTCATTTTGTCCCGCTTCTTCAGTGTAAAAAAGATAGAGTGGAAAGTAGGAATGGCTCTTGAAAGAACTACTTCTTGAATTGTTGCAAGGCTTGTTTGGTAAAGTCAGAAAGGACAAGTTTTCCTGAAATGCCAGCTCTTTCGTAAAGTAATGTCTCCCAGTTTTCAGTACCTTCCCAAAGCACTTTTTTCATTTCTGAAAGGGCTTCCGGATTGTAGTTGGATAATTTATTGGTGAAGAGATCAAGTTGCTTGTCGAGTTCGTCCAGAGTGCTGAAAACCTTTGCATAGAGGCCTTTTTGTTTGGCCCATTCTGCAGTTTGCCATTCGTCCCCGGCCAGGGTAAGTTCTGCCAGGCCGTTTGCTCCTACTTTTCTTTCGACTGCTGGAGCGATAACAAAAGGACCTATGCCGATGGTAAACTCGGATAGCTTGATGCTTGAGTCTGAAGTAGCAAAAACATAGTCACAAGCAGAAGCCAGGCCAACACCTCCACCAACTGCCTTCCCTTGGACGCGGCCTACAATGAGCTTGGAGCATTTTCGCATGGCATTGATGACATTGGCAAAACCGGAAAAAAACCGGGCACCTTCTTCCAAGTCAGAAACAGCCAAAAGCTCATCAAAGGAAGCGCCTGCACAAAATACCTTTTCGCCCTTGCTTTTTAGGACAATGACCGAAATCTGGTTGTTATAGCTCAGTTTATTGAATTCCTCTGTCAAGAGCTGCAATAATTTACTGGGAAAGGAATTCCCTGAAGGATGTCCAAATTCAATCGTGGCTATTTTGTTATTGATGGCAGTATGTATGGATCCGTTTTGTATGTCTGTTGTCATTTGGAAAATTTTAGTAAAAATACTAAAAAGGGCTTAATTGGTTTTTGTTTCAAGAGAAGATTTCCTTGGATCTAATTTAATTACTATTTCTTTTGCAAATTGTTTTGTAATTGTAGTATATTTGCCGCCGAAGGGGGATTAGCTCATTTGGCTAGAGCGCTTGCCTGGCAGGCAAGAGGTGACCGGTTCGAATCCGGTATTCTCCACGTAAACCGCAGACATCTGAAAATGTCTGCGGTTTTTTTATTGCACAAAAAAGAGGAGCCAATGCCTCCTCTTCCTTTTTTTAATCGTTGTGATTGTTATTCTGTTGGCAACGGTGCTCCAACAGCAATTTCGCAACGGTGGCCCGGCTGTCCGTGTGGTGGATTCATTCCAGGTGCAGTCTGTTGAGTAGCGACTGGTTGTGATATTGCTGTTTTAGGGGCTACTTTCTCCAAAGAGTTTGGGTTTGGAGCATTATGCGGTGCCGGTGCTGCAGCCTTTGGAGAATTTAAAGGTGCTCCAACGGCGATGTCGCAACGGTGATTTGGCTGCCCGTGAGGAGGATTCATTCCTGGAGCTGTTGGCGCCGCAGTTGTACTCTGTTGTACAGGTTGTGGAGTAGCTGATGTTTGCGTTGCGACAGGTGCAGCTTGAGGAGTCACCTCAATTGGATTTTCAGGAGCAGCTACTGTTTCTGTAGCTGGTGTTTCAGAACTTTCCTGAGGTTCTAATTCTTTCTTGCAAGAAGTTAAAAATATAGAAGCAACGAAAACCAAACTTAAAATTGTTTTTGTATTCATGGTATTGTTTTTAATTTAAGGAAAACCAAATATAAAACTTTAAAATTCTTTTGGAAATACATTAACATAAAATCGTAAAAACAATTTAATAAAAAAGAGGCCGTTTATTCGGCCTCTGGTAAACATTCACTAAACTTCGCTTCCGCAAGTGCAGTTGCTTCCGCAGTTACAATCCTCGCATTTGCAATTTGGATTGTCGCATCCATTATTTCCTGATGTTTTCATGATTTCTAGTATTTAAATTATTAATACTACAAAGTTAGGCCAGCAGGCCATGGTTTGCTTTATGCAAATGAGGGAAGGATGTATATAATTTTTGGATTTTAAAGGTTGTCGATGGATTTTCGTTTTTCCTTCCCGATGTTTTTGAACAGGGAAGGTGTGAGTCCGGTTACCTTCTTGAATTGGGCTGACAGGTGATGCACACTGCTGAAACCTGTCTTGTAGGCAATTTCGGTAAGCGAAAGCTGGTCGTAAACCAGAAACTCTTTTACCTTTTCGATTCTTTGGATAATGAAAAACTGTTCGATAGATTTCCCTTCAATCGACGAAAACAAATCACTCAGGTAGCTGTAATCGTAATGAATCTTTGAGGTTATAAAAGTGGAAAGGTTTATTCTTATGTTGGAATCTTGGGAATCGAGAAATTCAAGGATCAGTTTTTTAATGTCTTCCACAATTTTATTGATGCGGGTTTCAATCAATTCAAAACCTACTTTTTTTAGCTCGATTTCAATGTTTTTTAATTCTGATGGATGCAATTCTCTTGCCAAGACTACTTCTCCAAGGTCTATTCTTTGAATCGGAATTTTAAAGGCGTCCAAGATATTTTCTACGGAAAGTATACATCTTGGACAGACCATGTTTTTAATCAGCAGGAGTGTTGTCTTGTTTTTCATTTCAAATGGAATAGATACAAATTTAAACTTTTTATAAATAACGAAATATTGCTTTTTTCGCAATTTCTTCTGCAGATATTAACAGTGTTTGGGTTTTGGATTCTCTAACTTTGTCCCCCCAAAATATTTTTCCTAATATTTATGAAGCGTTCAGGTTCAGCAGATTTGCCCTTGCATTATGGTCACGTCCCGATGTGGCTGGCTGAACGTATGTCCAAACTGGGCTTCGCAATTGTAGAAACGATTGCGATGGAATTTTCTACTTCGGAAGTCATCAGCAAGCTTAGCAATCCTTTTTGGTTTCAGAGTTTTGGTGCCGTTATGGGAATGGATTGGCATTCTTCCGGCATCACGACTTCGGTTCTGGGAGCATTGAAGAAATCGGTTAATCCGCATTCAAAGGAACTTGGCATCTATATTTGCGGAGGCAAGGGAAAGCATTCGATGCAGACGCCGAAAGAGCTTTTGTCTGTTGGGGAAAGAACAGGCTTGAATGGCTTTGAGCTTTCAAATTTCAGCAAGCTTACCGCAAAAGTGGACAATACAGCCATCCAGGATGGATTTCAATTGTACCAGCATAATTTCATAGTCGATAGCCAAGGACAATGGGCGGTGATCCAGCAAGGGATGAATCCTGACAGCAAAACCGCACGCCGTTATCATTGGCATTCGGAAAATCTGCAGTCGTTTATCAATGAACCGCATACTTTCATATTCGGTGAAAACCAAGGCAAGATACTGAATCTTACTTCGGGAAATGCAGTGTCAACCAGAGCGAGTATGTTGGAAATGGCCAAGGAATCTCCGGATAAAATCATCAAGGAAATGAATCATCTCCTTATGCCCAGCCACCACGATGTCAGGATGAAGGACGTGAATATGAAACGTCTTGGTGCCATGCTTTGGACAACCCACGAAAACAAACCAGAAGATTTCGAAGAATTATTGCTGCTGAAAGGAATGGGTCCGAGAGCTTTGCAATCGTTGGCTTTGGTTAGTGAAATCATTTACGGAACAGAAAGCCGTTTTGAAGATCCTGCCCGTTTTTCTTTCGCGCATGGTGGAAAAGATGGTCATCCATTTCCGGTTCCCATCAAGATTTATGATGAGACCATTTCGACCTTGCAGAAAGCCATCCAGAGGGCAAAAATTGGAAACAGCGACAAGCTGAATGCAATTCAAAAGCTCTCTGAAATTGCACAAAATGCTGAAATGGGTTTTACACCAAACGAAAATTTTGATGCCTTGGTCCAGAAGGAACGTGATGATTCCTATAAGTACGGGGGCAAAACTGTTTTTGGAGATGCAAAACCTCCCAAGGAAAAGCCAACGATTACCAATCAGCTGAAGTTATTTTAAAAGTTAGTTCTTTTAACTTTTGTTCAAACAGTTTTTAGAAACCGTTGCCTACTTTTAAGTACTCACACTTTAATGAAACGATTATGTCAGACAGAATACGTGAAAAATTGACCATCCTTGCAGACGCTGCCAAATATGATGTCTCCTGCTCGTCAAGCGGAAGCAATAGAAAAAACGACAAGAAGGGTTTGGGAGACGCAAGTGCTTCCGGAATCTGCCATACCTATACCGAAGACGGACGCTGTGTATCACTTCTTAAAATATTGCTGACCAATCATTGCATTTTTGATTGTGCTTTCTGTGTTTCCCGGAAAAGCAATGATGTCAAGCGTGCCGCTTTTACTGTGGAAGAAGTGGTGGAATTGACAATGAGTTTTTATCGCAGGAATTACATTGAAGGGTTATTCCTGAGCTCGGGAATTTTCAAGAATGCGGATTACACAATGGAACGTCTTGTGAGAATTGCCAAAAAGTTGCGTCTTGAAAACAATTTCAACGGATATATCCATTTGAAAACAATTCCAGGAGCAAGTCAGGAATTGTTGACCGAAGCTGGATTGTATGCAGACAGGATGAGCATCAATCTTGAAATGCCAACCGAAGCCGGACTAAAACTTCTTGCTCCTGACAAATCGCATAATGATGTTAAAATGCCTTTGTCGTTCATAAAAGACAGTATCATGCAGTTTAAGGATGAGAAAAAGATAATCAGAAGTACGCCAAAATTTGTTCCTGCAGGCCAGAGTACACAAATGGTAATTGGAGCAACTCCCGAAACTGATATGGAAATTATGTACAGTGCAAATGAATATTATAAAAACTACGACTTAAAACGGGTATATTATTCAGGTTACATTCCGATCAGTTATGATACTCGTATGCCGATGATTGGTAGCCAGCCGCCACTTTTACGAGAAAACAGGCTCTATCAAACCGATTGGCTGATGCGTTTTTATGGATTTGATGTGCACGAGATCTTAAATGTAAAGAATCCACATCTGGATGTTGATATTGACCCAAAACTGAGCTGGGCACTTCGGAATATGGAACAATTCCCAATAGATATCAATACAGCCGATTATAAGATGATTTTGCGTGTCCCTGGAATCGGAGTGGGTTCGGCGAATAAAATTGTCCAGGCCCGAAAGTTCGGAAAGCTTCGTTCCGATCAATTGAAGAAAATAGGAATTTCTTACAATCGAGCAAAGTATTTTATCCGATGTGCCGATAGTGTCTTTCAATTGAATGCACCCGAAGCGTTTAAGGTTAAGAATCTCATCTTATCCGAAAGCAATAGCAAATACTTGAAAGTGCCTCAAAACCAGCTCACCCTTTTCTAATGGTCACTTATATTTTCGACGGAAGTCTGGAAGGTTTGCTTACTGCCGTTTTTGAGTTTTATGAACGAAAGCCTGGCAAGTTAAAATTGGTCAGCCAGGCTCATTTTGAACCCGTTTTCTTGGAAGAAACGTTTGAAGTGATTAATGATGAAGCAAAAGCGAAAAGGGTCTGGATAGGTTTGAATGAGAAAATAAGTACTGATTGGAAGAGCCGTTTTTACAAGTGCTATTTATCGGAATCTGCGGAAATTTTCCAGCATCTGTTCGATTTTGCCTGCTATATTTTCGACAACCCGAAAGGTGCGGAAGATAATTTTGGACATCCATCGGTGATTGCACTTTCAAAAATGGACAAAAGTGTAAACCGTGAAAAGCATCGTATGAAAGCCTTTATCCGATTCCAGGAAACAGGTGATGGGATTTTTTATGCTCCGATTGAACCCGATTACAACGTACTTCCACTGATTGCTTCCTTTTTTAAGAATCGATATGCCGACCAGAAATGGATCATCTATGATTTGAAAAGGAGATACGGCTTGTTTTATGATTTGGAAAAAGTAGAAGAAATTATATTTGATTATGTTCCCGAAGTAAAGAAAAGCAGTGTGCATTTGCCTTCGGATGTTTTGAATGATAAAGAAGAATTATATGCTTTACTTTGGAATGATTATTTCAAGAGCACCAATATTCCTGCACGAAAAAATATGAAATTGCATATCCAGCACGTTCCGAAACGGTATTGGAAGTATTTGAGCGAAAAGCAATTATAAGAAGCGTAAAAACAAAAAAGGCTCTACAAATGTAAAGCCTTTAAAAGGTGGTCCCACTTGGAATCGAACCAAGCACCTACTGATTATGAGTCAGTTGCTCTAACCGAATGAGCTATAGGACCAATAATGAGGATGCAATATTACCACTATTTTCGTTTCGTTGCAAGTATTTAGGGTACAGATTTGCTGTTTTTTTGTGTTTTGAATTTCTTTTGGGAAGAATTAAAATCTAATATTCTAAAAATCAGCTTTATTTTATTTCCTGGCAAAGTTCAATCAAGACACCGTTTGTTCCTTTTGGATGTAGGAACGCTACAAGCTTGTTGTCGGCTCCTTTTTTAGGCGTTTCGTTTAGGACAATGAATCCTTCTGACTTTAATCGGGCGATTTCTGAAACGATATCTTCTACATCAAAGGCGATATGGTGGATGCCTTCTCCTTTTTTTTCCAGGAATTTTGCAATCGGACTTTCGGCATTGGTGGCTTCTAGAAGTTCAATCTTGTTGGGACCGTTCATAAAGAAGGACGTTTTTACGCCTTCACTTGCTACTTCTTCTGATTTGTAGGGTGGTGCTCCGAATAGTTTTTCGAAGAGTGCGTTGGAAACTTCAAGGTCTTTTACGGCAATGCCTATGTGTTCTATTTTTCTCATTTATTTAAGGTTCAAAGTTGAAAAGATTCAGAGGTACAAAGTTAATTAAAAACCGGATAAATCTCCCTAAAGCGTTTATTACAACCGAAGAAGCCTCGAAACTTTGCAACATTGCAACTTTGAACCTCTAAAAATTTGTATTTTTGCAGGATGGAAACAAACAGACAGAAAAAAATAGGCGGGGTTATCCAAAAAGATTTGGTGGACATCCTGCAGGGTGAAGTGAGAAAAAATGGAATTTCGAATTTGATAATTTCAGTATCCAAGGTTAGTGTTACGACTGATTTATCAGTGGCGACGGTGCATTTAAGTATATTTCCTCAGGAAAAGGCAACTGAAACTTTGGCGGCGATAAAAACAAATTCCCCTTTAATTAAACACGATTTGTCGCAAAGAGTGCGTTTGCAATTGCGCAAAGTGCCGAACTTGACTTTCTTTATCGATGACTCTCTGGATTATATAGAGAAGATTGACAATGCGCTTGCAGCAAAGGAAAACCCTATTGAAAACCGTGATTTGTTAGAAAGAAGAAGAAAATCTTAATTTGAATTTTTCCCTTTACATAGCCAAACGCTACCTCAGAAGCGCCAGTAAAAATAATGCGATCAACATTATCAACTGGATTGCCACGATAGGAATTATTGTGGGAAGTATGGCGATGTTTGTGATCATGTCCGTGTTCAGCGGATTGGTTGATTTCAGCCTTTCTTTTACAAATTCGGTTGACCCCGATTTGAAAGTAATGCCGTTGACGGGAAAATCATTTCTTATTTCATCCAAACAAGAAAGCCAGATCAAGGGATTGAAAGATGTTGCTTTTTACAGCAAAGTTGCCGAAGAGCAATTGCTTTTTATGTTTGAAGGCAAACAGCAAGTAGCAAATTTAAAAGGCGTCGACAGTATTTTTACAAAAGTCAGCACGATCCAAGAAGGCGCTTTCAGCGGAGAATGGATGGATCCAGGAACCGTCCAGGTTGTCGTTGGCGGAATAATTGCCCAGAAATTATCGATGGGATTGATGGATTTCAACAATCCGTTTGAAGTGTTTGTTCCTGTAGCAGGAAAAGGCGACATCAACCGAATGGAAGATGCTTTCAGGAAAGAAGTACTGGTTCCCGTTGGCGTTTATTCTGTAAATGAAGAGATTGATGCAAAATATGTTTTTTGCGATTTGCCCCTTATACAGGAATTGTTGGACTTCCAGAAAAACCAGATTACGGCATTGGAATTAAAATTGAAACCTGAAGTAAAAGAAGCAAATGTTACTGCCGAACTCCAAAAGATTCTTGGCAATGATGTAGCCATAAAGAACAGGGCCCAATTGAACGATTCGCTTTATAAAATGCTGAATACGGAGAACATCGCGGTTTATCTGATCTTTACGCTGGTGATCATCGTGGTGCTTTTCAACTTGATCGGTGCCTTGATCATGATGATCTTGGAGAAAAAGGGCAACCTCAAAACCCTTTACAACCTCGGAACTGAAATCAAGGATTTAAGAAAAATTTTTTTACTCCAGGGAACATTGTTGTGTGTGGTTGGTGGACTGATAGGAGTGGTTCTGGGAGTGATAATCGTATTCCTGCAACAGCAATTCCAAGTCATAATGATTACTGAAACACTTGCCTATCCTGTGAAAATTACAATAATGAATATTTTTGTAGTTTTAGGAACAGTAATAGTTTTAGGATTTATCGCCTCCTTGATTGCTTCGAGCAGGGTAAGCAAGAAGTTGATGGAGTAAGAGATAAAAGAAGAAAGAGAAAAGAGAAAAGATCTTTTAAACCATTAAGAAATTAAATTTCATTTAGAATTACGCAAAGCCTTAATTTTCTTAATCCCTTAATGGTTCAAATTTTAAAATTGACTCAAAATAAAAGAGGCAAGAAAAAAGATGTTTCATCTTTCTTCCTGCCTCTTTTTCCTATCTTCTAAAAGAGATTATTTCTCGTTAGCAAACCTTCTTGCCACTTCCGTCCAGTTGATTACACTGAAAAAAGCTTCGATATAATCCGGTCTCCTGTTCTGGTAGTTCAAATAATAAGCGTGTTCCCAAACATCCATTCCTAAAATTGGAGTTCCGCCACAACCTACTTCCGGCATCAAAGGATTGTCTTGGTTTGGTGTTCCGCAAACGTCCAATTTTCCACCTTTGTGTACACAAAGCCAAGCCCATCCGGAACCGAATTGTGTAGCACCTGCTTTGGCAAACTTTGCTTTAAACTCTTCAAAAGTCCCGAAAGAATTTTCAATAGCATCCAGCAATTCACCTGTTGGAAGTCCGCCACCGTTTGGTGACATCACCGTCCAAAACAAATTATGATTGTAAAAACCACCACCGTTATTTCTTACGGCAGCGTTCTTTTTGTCAAGATTGATCAAAATATTTTCAATTGTCAAACCCTCCAATTCCGTTCCGGCAATCGCAGCGTTTAAGTTGGTTGTATACGCATTATGATGTTTTGTATGGTGAATTTCCATAGTTCGTGCATCAATATGTGGTTCCAATGCATCATAAGCATACGGTAATTTTGGTAATTCAAAAGCCATAGTATATTTGTTTAAATGATTTATAAAATAATTTATTTCAAAATTAAACATTTAACTTTGGAAAAGAAAATACTATTTTGTTATAATTGTATTAACGAAAACAATAATTCCATAATTTTTATCCAGAAGCCTTGGCAGCTCTTCTTGTTTGTGCTACAATCAAAGCCAAGGGTGGTAATGCTAAAAACAAATCATAAGATTTTAGCGTTTAAACAAATCTGTGCTAATCTGTGTAATCAGTGGCAAATAAATAGTTAAAAATGAAACGACACTCTTTTGCCTTATATGATGCTTCTGCAGGTTCCGGGAAAACCTATGCACTTGTAAAAGAGTACCTCAAGATTATCCTTTCGGCCAAGCAAAATGATGCCTATCGGAATATTCTGGCCATTACCTTTACCAACAAGGCCGTCCACGAAATGAAATCGCGAATCGTGACCAACCTGTCAGAATTTGCAAAGGATAATCCGGCAGAAAAGTCGGCTGATCTGATGCAGGAAATTGCAAAGGAAATAAACCTGTCCTTGTCTGAAATTAAGCAGAAATCAAAAAGTATCATCAAGCACATCATTCATAATTATGCAGCTTTTGATATTTCCACGATCGATAAATTTACGCATAAAGTGATCCGAGCTTTTGCTCACGATTTGAATCTTCCGATGACATTCGAGGTAACGCTTGACACGGAAAATCTTCTGATTGAAGCCGTCGATGCATTGATCGCACAAGCCGGAGAAGACGAAACGCTCACCAAACTTCTGGTTGATTTTACTATGGAGAAAACCGACGATGATAAAAGTTGGGACATATCTCGCGAAATCTTGGAAACAGGACGATTGATTCTGAACGAAAACAACCGCGAAGAAATCACGCACTTCCACGACAAGACGATCACGGAATTTTTAGAGATCAAGAAGAAAATCCAAGAAGCCTGCAAGAATCTGGGAGATGAATGTGCCGAAGATGGAACCAGTATTTTAAATTTAATAGATGCAAACGGGATTGATGTAAAATCATTTTCTGCGGGACATTTCCCAAATCATATCAACAGCATCAGGGAAGGCAGATTCAATCCAAAAAATAAAACCTATCACGAAGTTGAAGATATAAAGATCAACAAGACGGCAAAAGACAGGGCGATAATCGAAGGAATACTTCCAGAGATGCTTTCAAGTTTAGGCAAGATCTATGAGCGTTATCAAAAGATAGGCTTCTACAGTGCTTTCCTGAAAAACATCACGCCCTTGTCGCTGTTGAATACGGTAAGCAACGAATTATCCAGAATCCAAAAGGAGCAAAACATACTTTCCATTGCAGAATTCAATGCCATAATCCACAATGAAATTCAAAATCAGCCTGCTCCGTTTATCTATGAAAGATTAGGCGAACGCTACAAGCATTTCTTTATTGATGAGTTTCAAGACACCTCGGAAATGCAATGGCAAAATCTGATCCCGTTGATTGACAATGCACTTTCGAGCGAAGATTTGCAAGGCGAAAGAGGTTCGCTGATGATCGTCGGCGATCCAAAACAGTCCATCTACCGTTGGCGTGGTGGAAAAGCCGAACAGTTTATCGAGTTGAGCAAGGACTTGAATCCCTTCAATAATCCGGACAAGCATTTGGAACATCTGGACAAGAATTACCGGAGTTATTCTCAAATCATTGATTTTAACAACAGTTTCTTCAAGATGCTTTCCGGGGAATTTGAAAATGCAGATTACAAGGATTTGTATGAAAACCACAGCCACCAGAAAAGCAACGACAAGACGGGAGGCTATGTCAATATTTCCTTTATTCCAAAAGTAGAATCTTCGGAAGGCGATGAAGACGCATTGGATAAGACGGAATTATTTGTTCTCGCTACTCTAAACACCATACAAAAAGTGCTTCGTCAAGGTTTTGAATACAGGGATATCGTAATCCTGACCAGGAAAAGAGGACAAGGAATCGCGATTGCCAATTATCTTACGGAGCAAAGTATTCCATTGCTTTCTTCGGAAACTCTTATGATTGCAAATGCAACGGAAGTACGATTGATAATTAGTGTCTTGCGTTATCTGAAAAACGGTAATGATTTGGAGTCAAAAGCGAATTTCCTGCAATACATTGCCAGGAATATTCAAGCCTCAATGCCTGTTCATGATTTTATCGCTAAGGGAATGGAGCTGAGAGTGGAAGCGGAGTTTGAGCAATGGCTGGTAGAATTTTGCACGGATGTTTCGGGCTTGCTTTCGTTTCAGGACATCCGAAAAAAATCATTGTACGAAGCAGTTGAAATCATCATTTCGAAGTTCATCAACCCTAAAAAAAACAATGCCTACATTCAATATTTTCTAGATATTGTTTTAGAAAGAGACATCAGGAACCAAGCGGGAATTTCAGACTTTCTGAATTATTGGGACAAGAATTCAGAGAAATTCAGTATTCCTTCTCCTGAAGGCGACAATGCCGTGAGAATTATGACCATCCATAAATCCAAAGGATTGGAGTTTCCGGTTGTAATTATGCCTTTTGCAGAAGAAGATTATAGCCGAGCTCAAAGAAATAAACTCTGGCTGGATGCGGATGAAAAAGATTTAGGACTTCCGAAAGTGCTTATTGACAATAGTAGTGCTGTTGAAGGTTATGGTGAAGGTGCTTCGGTTGTTTACAATCAAAAAAAACAGGAAGAACTGCTTGATAATGTTAATGTCTTGTATGTGGCATTGACTCGAGCAGAAGAGCAATTGTATATCATTTCAAGTATGAATTTGTCCAGCAGAGGTGAAGTTCCAAGGAACAATATGGCAACATTTTTTATCAATTATTTGGAAAATTATTCGGATTTTAATGTTGAAAAATTTGAATATGAATTTGGAAACCCAACGAAATTATCTTTAGAAAGCAAAGCTGTTAAAAAACCTCAAAATATTGAATTGGTACGGGAGACTTTAAATCCGAAAAATATAAAAATTGCACAACGGGAAGCCTTGATGTGGGGAACGAATCAGCAAAAAGCAATTGAATATGGTAATATTTTACATGAGATATTATCGTTCATAAAAACAAAAAACGATGTTCCACTTGCGATTCAAAAAGCAATAGAAAATGGGTTGATTACCATTAGCCAGGAAGAAATTGTAAAGAAAACAATCGATGAAATCGTGCACCATCAAGACCTTGAGATTTATTTTTCAGAAGGAAACAGGATTTTAAACGAGCAAACCATCATTCAGAAAGAAGGACAAATAGTAAAGCCCGACAGGATGGTATTGACAAGAGGCAATGAGGTTTTATTGTTGGATTACAAGACAGGAATCCATAATCGCAAATATCAGTTGCAGTTGGAAAACTATCAATCGGTAATTGAAAAAATGGGTTATAAAGTGTCAAAAAAAGCACTGATTTATATAGGAGAAGATATCAATATAGTAAATTTGTAAAAAATTAAGTCGAAAGTAAAAGTCGTAATGTCTAAAGATGGAGCGCTTGAACCATAAAATCTAAAACCTAAATACCAAAATATGTACGGAAAAATACAACAACACCTGCAAAATGAATTAAAAACCATTGAAGACAATGGGATTTTCAAGAAAGAAAGAATCATCACTTCGCCACAAGGAGCAGAAATTACAATTTCAACCGGAGAAACAGTTTTGAATTTTTGTGCCAATAATTATCTTGGATTGTCTTCACATCCAGAAGTTGTTCAAGCGGCAAAAGACGCCTTGGATACGCACGGTTTCGGAATGTCATCTGTTCGTTTCATTTGTGGAACACAGGATATACACAAAACCTTGGAGCAAAAAGTAGCTGAATTCTACGGAACGGAAGACACGATTCTCTATGCCGCAGCATTTGATGCAAATGGTGGTGTTTTTGAACCATTGTTGGGAGAAGAAGATGCGATCATATCAGACAGCCTGAACCACGCTTCCATTATTGACGGAGTTCGTTTGTGCAAAGCTGCTCGTTATCGTTATGAAAACAGCAATATGGAAGATTTGGAACAGCAGCTGATCAAAGCCAATGAAGCCGGAGCTCGTTTTAAACTGATTGTAACGGATGGTGTTTTCTCTATGGATGGCGTTGTAGCTCCCCTTGACAAGATTTGTGATCTTGCTGACAAATACGATGCAATGGTTATGGTGGATGAATGTCACGCTGCTGGATTCATCGGCGCAACAGGAAAAGGAACACTTGAAGCGAAAGGTGTTATGGGAAGAGTTGATATCATCACGGGAACACTAGGAAAAGCACTTGGTGGAGCAATGGGAGGCTATACAACAGGAAAAAAAGAAATCATAGAATTGCTTCGTCAGCGTTCAAGGCCTTATTTGTTTTCGAATTCTTTGGCACCTTCAATCGTCGGGGCTTCAATCAAGGTTTTTGAATTGTTGGAAAAGGACACTTCTTTGAGGGACAAATTAGAATGGAATACCAATTATTTCAAGGAAGGTATGAAGAAAGCAGGTTTCGATATCATTGATGGGGATTCTGCAATCGTTCCCGTGATGCTTTATGATGCTAAATTGTCACAGACTATGGCGAATGAATTGCTTAAAAAAGGCATTTATGTAATAGGGTTTTTCTTTCCAGTTGTTCCAAAAGAAAAAGCAAGAATTAGAGTACAGCTTTCTGCGGCACATACAAAAGAGCATCTGGACAAGGCAATTAATGCTTTTACGGAAGTTGGAATAGCGTTAAATATTCTAATCAACTAATTTTTTATCTAAAAATTATGTTATTTTTTTAACATTTTCTTTTGTGATTAGAATATAACGCATTACTTTTGTCCTAATAACTTTTGTAACTAAAAAAATCAAGTATGAAACATCTTAACAAAATTTTTGCTGCTGCATTGATGGTTTTCGGACTAAGTTCGCAAGCGCAAGATAGCGACAATCCTTGGGCTATCACCTTTGGAGCTAACGCGGTAGACACTCAAGCTAGTGCTACATTTGATGGTGACTTCGCAAGCCATTTTAACAAACCATTTAAAGTAAAAGAAAATTGGAATATCCTTCCATCTGTATCTTACTTGACAGTAAGCAGAAGTGTTGGAAGCGGTTTTTCTGTTGGAGTTACTGGATCTGTTAACAAAATCACGAAAGTTGTAAATCAACTTTCTGAAGGTGGTGAATATGTTGTAACTAATCCTGGAGATTTGACTTATTATGGAGCTGATGGTATCATCAAATATAGCTTTATGAATCTTATTGGTTCTAAAGTAATTGATCCTTCATTGCATATTGGTGGAGGTTACACTTGGTTTGGAGACGAAAGTACAGGTACTGTAAACGGAGGTCTAGGTTTGACTGTATGGTTTACTGAAACTGTAGGTTTGTCTTTACAATCTACTTACAAAAAATCATTTGCTGATTCACGTGCAGAAGTTCCTTCACACGTTCAGCATTTCGCAGGTCTTACTTTCAAATTTGGAGGAAAAGATACTGACGGAGATGGAATCTATGATAAAGATGATGCATGTCCAGAGCAAGCAGGTCCTAAAGAATTAAACGGTTGTCCTGATACAGATGGAGACGGTGTTCTTGATAAAGATGATGCTTGTGTTGACGTAGCTGGTCTAGTTGAATTCCAAGGTTGTCCAGATACAGATGGAGACGGAGTTCAAGATAAGGACGATGCTTGTGTTGACGTTCCTGGATTGAAAGAATTCCAAGGTTGTCCAGATACAGATGGAGACGGAGTTCAAGATAAAAATGACAAATGTCCTACTGAAAAAGGTCCTAAAGAAAATGGTGGATGTCCTTGGCCAGATAGAGATGGAGACGGAGTTCTTGACAAAGATGACAGATGTCCAGATGTTAAAGGAACTGTTGCTAACAACGGTTGTCCAGAAATCACTCAAGAGCAAATCACTAAATTGAATGCATACGCTAAAACAATCTTGTTCAACAGTGGTAAATCTACTTTCAAACAAGAAACTTTCGCAGTACTTCAATCAATCACTGCTATCTTGAAAGAATATCCTTCTTCTAAATTTAGCATTGAAGGTCATACAGATAGCGATGGTAAAGATGCAATGAACCAAAAATTGTCTGAAGACAGAGCTGGTGCAGTTAAGAACTACCTAATCGAAAACGGTATTGCTTCTGACAGATTGACTTCTTCAGGTTTCGGTGAAAGCAAACCAATCGATACTAATAAAACAGCTAAAGGAAAAGCTAACAACAGAAGAGTTGAAGTGAAATTGGTAAAATAATTTCTTCCTTTAAATAATTAAGAAACGCCTCGATTTATCGGGGCGTTTTTTTTATTTTTATAAAATGACAAATGCTACTTTTTTAGACAAGATTGCCGAAACCATAATTGGTAGTTACCAATATACCTTATCAGATTTGATCGTGGTATTGCCTAATAAAAGGGCAAAGGTCTTCCTGATTGAAGCACTAAAAAACAAAGTAGAGAATACCATATTTTCACCTCGTATAATCAGTATCGAAGAATTTGTGCAGGAAATTGCAGGTATCCGCTCTATTGACAGTATAGAGCTTTTATTTGAATTTTATGATGTCTATTTATCCATTACGGATAAACAGCACCAGCAGACTTTTGAACTTTTTGCCAATTGGGCCAAAACCTTGCTTCAGGATTTTAATGAAATCGATCGGTATCTATTAGACCCGAAGCACGTCTTATCGTATCTCAAAGATATTGAAGACATAAAAAAATGGGGCATCGAAGTTGAAAACAAAACTACTTTGCTTGAAAATTATATTGATTTCTGGAAATTACTGCCCAACTATTATGAATCGCTTTATAATCATTTACTGAATAAAGGGATAGGATACCAAGGCTTGATTTATAGGCAAGCAGTAGAAAACCTAAATCATTTTTCTAATTCTACAGGTGACAGTCAATTTCTATTTGCCGGATTTAATGCCTTGAATGCCTCCGAAGAAAAAATTGTTCAGCATCTGATTGCTTCAGATTCTGCGAAGATTTATTGGGATGTTGATGCTGTTTTCTTGAATGATCAATTTCACGATGCCGGGTTGTTTGTCAGAAGGTTTAAAGAAGGATGGAAGCATTATAAAACAAATCCATTTGAATGGATTGTAAATGATTTCTCCGAATCAAAGAATATTAAGATTATAGGTACGCCAAAGACGATAGGTCAGGCCAAAATAGCAGGAAGTATTGTTGAAAAGCTTATAAAGGAAGACACCGTTTCACTCAACAAGACGGCACTCGTTTTAGGAGAAGAGAATCTCCTTGTTCCACTTTTATACGCTTTGCCATCCACCGTTGGGGCCTTGAATATCACGATGGGATATTCTGGAAAAAACAATCCGGCTCAAATCTTGATTGCCAAATTGTTCAAGATGCATACCAATGCACTTTCAAGAAGTGGTGACAGTTACGTGTTTTATTACAAAGATGTTTTGGATATATTGACGCATCCCTTGGTGGAACCTTATGCCAGGACATCAAAACTGGTTGCTGTAATCAATCAGAATAATTATACCTTCATCACCCACAAGAAACTACACGAACTCAACGACAATCCAACAGGATTATTTCTTTTATTGTTTCAGAAATGGGAAAAAGGCTCTGTTGCAGTACTTGAAACATTATCTGGTTTATTGCTTATTGTAAAGTCGAATCTGAATAACGATAATGAGGAAGAAAAGATCACAAAGGCATTCGTGTATTCGATTTTCAAGGTCATCAACAAGCTGATCAACTATTATTCCCAGCACCATCACATTGATAAGATTGAAACCTTGTATGCCATATACAAGCAAATAATCGATCTTGCGGAGGTTTCTTTTGAAGGCGAACCCTTGAATGGATTGCAGATTATGGGAGTCCTTGAAAGCCGCGTGCTCGATTTTGATACCGTAATTGTAACCTCGATGAACGAAGGTAAATTTCCGGCAGGAAAATCAATGAATTCTTTTATCCCGTATGATGTGAAGCGTGAATTGGGATTGCCAACTTTCAAGGAAAAAGATGCCATCTATACCTATCACTTCTATCATTTGCTTCAACGCGCAAAAAACATCTATCTTCTTTATAATACCGAAAGTGAAGGTCTTGATGGTGGCGAAAAAAGCCGTTTCATTACCCAGCTCGAAGTGGAGAAACAGCCTAATCATGTAATAACGCACGAAATCCGCAACAGCGAAGTTCCATTAATAGCTTATGAACCTATCGTAATTCCAAAGTCGGAAAGTGTGATGTTGAGGTTGAGAGAAATAGCAGAAAAAGGTTTTTCCCCATCGGCCTTGACGAGCTATATCCGAAATCCGATACAGTTTTATTTCCAGAAAATATTACGCATCAGCGAAGTGGAAGAGGTGGAGGAAAACATCGCCTTGAATACTTTGGGAACCATTATTCACGGTACGCTCGAAGCTTTGTATTTGCCCTTGATCGGAAAATTTCTCTCCGTTGAAGATGTTAAAAATTGTATCAAATTGATTGATGAAGAAGTCTTGAAACAGTTTAAATTGGTTTATAAAGAAGGAGAAATCAAGAAAGGACGGAATCTTCTTGCTTTTGAAGTGGCCAAACGAAATGTCTTCAATTTCCTAAAACTGGAACTTCAGGATATAGAAAAGGGTGATGTGGTAAAGATTATCGCACTGGAGGAAACTTTTTCGAGAGTTCTGGAGCATCCAAGTTTGCCATTTCCGGTCTTGATCAAAGGAAATGTAGACAGGATTGAATACCGAAACGGAAAAATCCGAATCATTGATTACAAGACAGGAAAGGTAGAAGCCCGAGATGTTACTTTAAAGCAGTGGAAGAAGCTGATTTCTGATATCAAAAGCGACAAGATCATCCAGGTCCTGGCTTATGCTTTTATGTATGCACCACATCTTGAAGCACAGGAAATGGAGGTCGGAATTATTTCTTTCAAAAACTTGAAGGCAGGATTCATGCCGTTTAATTTCAAGATTGATAAAGAGGAAATTTCTATTATCAATGAAGAAATCTCGGGTAATTATATCGAAGAGCTGGTACTGCTTTTAAATGAAATACTGGATGTGACTATTCCTTTTGAGGAGAAGATCTAAACTAGATGCTCTTGAAGAAATCCAACAATTCCCTTTTCAAATCATCCCTGTTTTCAATAGGACTCATATGTCCGTCCGGAAAAGCGAGTAGCTTTACAGATGTCCCTTCTATCTGTTCAATGCTTTCTTCATAGTTTAGAACAGGATCGTTCTTGCCTAAAGCCAATAGGATGGGATAGGGTGCAAAATGCAAAATCACTTCCCGGTCTTTGCGGATCTTCATTCCTTCGAGAGAAGCGACAATCCCTTGTAGAGGTGTTTTAAGCGCTTCAAGTTTTACATTTTCAATCTCCGAAGCTAATCGTTCGCGGTTGTTTTCACTGAATAAATTGGCGATAGAAAGCCTCACGAAGTTAGTGTAGCTTTGTTTTACAGCCTTGATGGCACGGTCACGATTTGATTTTCGCTCATCAGAATCGGCGCGAGAGGTGGAGTTCAAGAGCACCATACCTTTTACATTATCTGCATATAATTCGGCGAAAGCCAAAGCTACATAACCTCCCATTGAGTGTCCAACAAAAACAGCCTTCCTGATTTTCAATTCTGATAAGACGGCGTGCACCACATCGGCATTATCTTCCATAGAATGTACGTATCCTAGGGCTTCGGTGCTGCCGTGGCCCAATAAATCGATGGTAATGGTGCGGTACTTCTTGGAAAAATCAGCAGTAAAATAGTCCCACATGGTGCTGTTTTCTAGGAAACCGTGCAGCATTACAATGGCGGTTCCTTTTCCGGAATCGGTATAGGCAATGCGGGTATTTTTATAAATCAAATAATGGCTCAATTTGTATGGTTTTAGTTCAACAAAAATAAAGATAAAAGCTTCTAAACTTTTACCAGCAACAAAATTTACCAGCAAAAAAATCATTCTGTGTAGTTATACACTTAATTAAAAAGGAGACTGGGGATTCAAAATGAATTGTTGATGAAGTTGAATGGGTAGATTTTTTATATTAAGATGATTTTGAGGCGAAAATTTTTTTATAAAGAAAAGACAAAATGATTATTGCTAATACTGTAGCCAAAGTAATAAATATAGTCTTTAAAATTTTGTTTTTTTGAAGTAGTTCATCAGAAAGAATGGCATCATTTCGTAAATTATTTAATTCTCTTTCTTCGATAATTCGATATGATTTTGAATTCAAAGTTTGTGGCTCATTACTCCTAAGTTTGTTTAGTCCTATTATTTCATTAGTATAGTCTGGATGGTCTGTATCAATTGTTCTGGAACAACTGTCTGGAGCAAACATTAATTCAGTTCCCATAAATGTGGAACAGTAGAAAATATAAACTTGATTTTCTTCATAATTCCTGTCGCAAGAAGTATGTGATTTTATCAATGTAATATATTTTGGAATGTTGTAAAAACCTTTAAATGATTGTTGAATTTCTATTAAAAGATAATCAAGATGATTATTCTCGCCTAGTAGATAAATTTCAGAATATTGCTTAATAGTTATTACTTTGCCTGTAAAAATATGCGAGGAATAGTTCCATTCTTTTTCCAAAGTAGGCTTGAGACATATACAAGCAAAAATTCTAGAATTGATAAATAATGCCACTATTACAATTAATACATTCTTCAACATAGTTTATATGATTTATTATAAAATAATTTTAAGGCATCAAGGTAATAATAGTAGAAAACGGTTTGCATTTGCAAACCGTTTTTGTGTTGTATAAACCGTATATGAATACTAAGCATTCATCAGTCCTTCAATCTCCTCCACCTCAATCGGGATATTTCGCATCAAGTTGAATGGTTCACCTGATTCCTGGATCACAACATTGTCTTCCAATCTAATTCCGAAACCTTCGGCAGGAATGTAAATTCCAGGTTCAACCGTGAAAACCATATTGGCTTGCATTGGCTCGTGAAGCAAACCATAATCGTGCGTATCCAATCCCATATGATGTGAAGTTCCGTGCATGAAATATTTCTTGTAAGCGGGCCAATCCGGATTTTCATTCTGCACATCGGCTTTGTCTAAAAGGCCAAGACCTAATAATTCTGAAGTCATTATTTTTCCGACTTCAAGATGGTATTGTTTCCAAAGTGTTCCCGGTGCAAGCATTTTTGTCGCTTCGTTTTTTACTCTTAAAACGGCATTGTAGACTGCTTTTTGTCTTTCAGAATATCTTCCAGAAACTGGAATCGTTCTGGACAAATCGCTTGAATAATTTGCATATTCCGCAGCTACATCCAACAAGATCAGATCTCCCGCTTTACATTGCTGGTTGTTTTCGATGTAATGCAAAACATTGGCGTTGTTTCCAGAAGCAATGATCGGTGTATAGGCAAAACCTTTCGAACGGTTCCTAACAAATTCGTGAATCAACTCGGCTTCGATTTCATATTCCGTTACATTCGGCTTTACGAATGAAAGAAGCCTTCGGAAGCCTTTATCGGTAATGTTGCAGGCATTTTGAATCAAATCAATCTCTTCGGTTTCCTTTACCGAGCGTAAACGCTGCAAAATGGGATTTGATTTTTCTACTTTATGGGCAGGATAATTTTCCTTCCACCATTTTACGAAACGGGCCTCGCGTGTTTCCGTTTCAATTGATGCGCGGTAATGCTCGTTGGTGTTGATGTAAATCGTTTCGGAATATGCCATTATTTCCTTCAAGGTCTTGTGGAAATCCTGAAGCCAGATTACGGTCTTCACACCCGAAACTTCAAATGCTCTCTCTTTTGTCAATTTTTCTCCTTCCCAGATTGCAATGTGCTCGTTGGTTTCTTTCAAGAACAGGATCTCTTTCAAGTGTTCGTATGGAGCATCAGGATAAAGCAACAAGATACTCTCCTCTTGGTCAACCCCGCTTAAATAAAAGATGTCACGGTGTTGTGCAAAAGGCAAGGTACTGTCGGCAGAAACTGGATAGATATCATTAGAATTAAAAATCGCAACGCTGTTAGGCTTCATCTGTGCCGTAAATTTTGCGCGGTTTTTTATAAATAAATTGCGGTCGATCTGATGGTATTTCATTTTATTTAATTTAAGAAATTCAAATTTAAAAAGATAAAAATGAATAGCTGTTAAATGAAGTACAAAATAAATGAATTATTGCAAGCGTTTTTTATCTTTAGCCTATAAAAATATAATAATGAGAAAGTTAATGGTTCTTTTTTTGAGTTTCTTTTCCGTGATAGGTCTTGCACAAACGAAGTTGATTGCTCATAAAAGCCATAGCGGAAGCAATGCCAATTTTAGAGCGATGATGAACAATGATTTATTTGATGTCTCAGCTTCTAATTTTGGAGCAGCTCCACAAAGGCTGGTGAAGAATGCCACGCTAGACACCGTTATTTATATTTCAGCAGAAAAAGCAATAATGGTGACGAGCGAATATTGCAGCTATGTTGACAGGTTTGAAGAAGATGCAAAAGAAAAATTTCCTCGATCACTTTGGAAGAAAGGCAAGGACACCGTTATTGGACATCCTTTGTTTTCGAGAAGTCACTCCCTAGATAGTATCAAGGATGTTTTAAGGCAGGAGTATTATTTCAAGAATAACATTGATAGTATAGTTTTTATTGGTTTTGATAACAAAGTAAAAAAATACAAGAAGGAAGCACGAAAAAAGAAAAAATCAATCTTGCCTGTAATTACCAAGAATACTAATTTTTCATCAGCAATTATTTCCTGTTCTATTGTTTCCTTGATAAGTATTGTTGCTTTTATGATTTGGAAAATAAAGACTTTTGAAAGATTTTTATTTTATGAAGAATAGTCTAGAAAAAGTAGTTGGCTTTTATTTTCTTTTGAGTTTCCTGTTTTTGCCATTGACATTTGATGGAAAAGATTGGCAATTCAGGCTTACAGAATTCTTTTTTGGAAAGCCAATAAAAGCCATTCAGCATTGTTTTTTTCCTGAAGCACTATCATCAATTGATTTTTCTTCGGATACTGTTTCCTTGAATCTTTTACTCCTTTCATTACTTTTCATAGCTGTTTCAATAGTTCTGTTTTTGAATATTGCCAAAATAAAAAGTGCTAAAATTAGTCTTGTTGCTAGAACGGCAGCCTGCTATTACATTTCATTCGTGCTGTTCAAATATGGTTTTGATAAAATTTTCAAGGCTCAGTTTTATCTGCCCGAACCGAATATCCTTTATACCCCATTCGGCAATCTGACAAAAGACGTATTGTATTGGAGTACAATGGGAACATCACATTTCTTTTCGGTTGCAATGGGTATGATAGAAGTGATGACGGCTGTCCTGATTCTGATAAAAGCAACAAGAATAATAGGACTGATCATTGCAGTCGGAGTTTTTGTCAACATCATTCTTATTAATTTCGGCTTTGCTATTTCAGTAAAGACATTTGCGTTGTTCCTGCTTCTGGCTACCTTATTTCCACTTTTTCCTTATTTGAAAAAAATCTGCAACTTTTTGATTCTTCGCAGACAAGAACAATTTATAGAGGATGAAAGTCTTGTAAAAAAACCAAAAACAGCTTTGGTGATCAAAATAGTTGCAGTGTCTGGAATGTTTTTTTACGTGCTTTTTCCTTATCTGGAGGCCAATAATTTTAATGATGATAAAAGGGAAAGAATATTTTTACACGGTGCCTATAAAGTACAAGCAATAATTAAAGGCAAGGATACGGTTGACAAAAGTCATTTTCAGATAAAGAATATTTTTATCCATCGGAACAGTTATATTATTTTTCAAAATGGCAAGAATGAAATGACGGATTATTATTTTGAAAATGATTTTGCCAAGAAGCAATTGTTGCTTTATGATTATCAAAAAAACAAGACAATAATCGATTATACGTTTTCGCAATCGGATAGCATTTTAATTTTAAGTTTCGAAGGATTGAAAATTAATGCAAAAGCTGAAAATTGGAAAAAATTACCCGCACTGCAGGATGATCACCATTATTTTATAGATGATGTTCATTGATCTATTCCACCCATTTATAATACCTCGCACCCATCAGATTCGGAATTTCTTTTTCAATTCGATCTAAGATCCATTCTTGCTTAGGTGAACGGACAGGATTTTTAAGCTCTTTCTTATGAAGTTTCTGATAGGTTTCAAAATCAATTTCAAAACTTTCAGCCAAGGTTTCAAAAAGTTTTACATTGGTAATTGGCGATTTCCAGTCAAGTTGCATGATTCCTTCAAAAACTTTTGATTTTGAACCGCTGCCATAAGCAAGGAAGCCAATTTTCTTGCCTTCAAGGCTGATGTCCTTGTGGGAAGCATTTGCCAGAGTAGAAAGCAATCCCATAAAAATGGAACCCGTATATAAATTTCCAATCAAGGAAGAAGCAAGTTCTGCGGGTTGTAGTTTCTTGCTGATGAATGTCTTGTAGGCTTCGGTCTTGCTGAGTTCTTTCAACTTGTTCTGATATTCTGATACATCTTCATCACCGGATAGTATTTTTCTATTGGCATCCAATGCGTAAATTTCTGGAAGCATCCTCCTGCCTTGAAACGCATATGGGAGATGCATGATGATGTTTTCCCAGGAACTGTAAAGCGATTCCTCGGTGTTTTTCAGATTCTTCAAGGAGAAATAAGCATCACGCGTTCGGTCGGTATAACATTGGTTGGAATATTGGCCATCAAAAACGGGCTGGTCCTTGTGGATTTCAATCTCGCTTTCCAGATTTCCAAACCAAGGTTCATTCTCCTGGTTTCGGGTAATTTCTTCTTTCGTAAGGTGGTGATAAGGCTTGAAGAAATCAAAAACACCTTTTGTACTTACGGTCCAATTGTTATCAAAAGCAATGATTCGAGGGCTTGAAGTGACAAGCATCGCCAAGGCACCGGCACCTTGGGTATATTCTCCTGTGGAATTCAAATCGTATTTTGCAATGTCCGTGGTCACGACAATTGCTTTCTTGTCCGGATTCAATCGGATAAAATCCAAGCAGTTCTGCAAGGCATCAACCCCGCCAATACAAGCAAAAGTAAAATCGACAGCATCACATTCTGAAAGTATATTTTCACCGAATTTTTGTTCCATCAAGGCAATCAGAAAGGATGCAATTGGTTTTGAATTGTCGATACCGCTTTCAGTCCCGACATAAATCCTCGAAATCTCGCTCAGGTCAATGTCGTTTTCAAGGACGAGCTTGGTAAGTGCATTTGCACCAAAAACTACGGTGTCCTGATAACTGTCGGGAAGCGTCATGTTGATAAGGCCCAATCCTTTTTCAAGTTTTTCAGGTTCGATGTTCCTGGCCTTCGCCAAAGTTTGAATGGATAAATGTATTCTGGCCACATCAAATGCAATGGCATCGATTCCTGTTCTCATTTCAGTAAAATTTTTGGATGCTAAAATTAGGATTCTCAAGTCAGAAAAGCATCCTTTTTTATCTAGAAATAACGCAGAAATTTCATTTTTATTGAATATAAAAAAAAGACTTGCATAAATTGTCAATTCAACAATTTTAAGTTTGGCAACCTCTTCATTAATGGTTAATTTAGCCATACTATAAATCATCCGTAATGAAATATTCCTTTTACCTGTTTGCTTTCCTGATTTCATTTAATGCTGTTGCCCAAGACAAGCTTCCGTATCATATTTTTGATGCAAATGGAAAGAAAACATCCTATGGAAAAATGCTGAAACAGGCTCAAAGTGCAGAAGTAGTTTTGTTTGGAGAACACCACGATAACTCCATCATACATTGGCTGCAATTGGAATTTACCAAAGATTTAGCCGAGAAGAAGCAATTGGTTCTAGGTGCAGAAATGATTGAAGCAGACAATCAGAAACAGTTGGACCAATACTTGAAAGAAGAAATCAACCAGAAAGCTTTTGATACGCTGGCCCGACTTTGGAACAATCATAAAACGGATTACAAGCCTCTAGTGGATTTTGCGAAAGAAAAGAAACTGACTTTTGTGGCATCGAATGTTCCGAGAAGATACGCAAGCCTGGTTTACAAGCAAGGTTTTGAGGCGTTGGATAAATTATCTGCCGAAGAAAAGATGTGGATGCCCCCATTGCCAGTTAGATACGATAAGAATCTTCCAGGATATGTAAAAATGCTTGAAATGATGGGTGACCACGCGAATGATAATTTGCCAAAAGCACAAGCGATCAAAGATGCAACGATGGGCTATTTCATCTTGAAGAATTTAAAGCCAAATTCGGTCTTTGTACACTACAACGGAACGTACCACAGTGATAATTTTGATGGTATAAACTGGTACTTGAAACAAGGAAAGCCAGCGATCAAGATTATGACAATCGCAACTGTTTCTCAAAAAGACATCTCAAAACTCGAAAAAGAAAACCTAAAGCTTGCGGATTTTATAATTGTTGTGGATGAAGATATGACTAAAACATTCTAATTTTGAAATTCATTTTCAGCATTTTAAAGCCTATTTTTAACCTTATGCTTAAGTTTTTATGGGTTTTTAATGTGTAAAATTATTCAGAGCGAAATTTTATGCTTGATTTACTGTGAAATGTCTTCACTTTATACTGATTATAAATAGGTCGAAAAGGTTGTAGTTAATTTGAATATGCCTTATTTTTGTGTGATTTTTTAAAACACAAACAACTCTTATGGCAAAATCTGCAATCTTAAAGTCATCTATAGCTAAAAAGTACTGGATGGCTCTAACAGGTTTATTTTTATGCTTGTTTTTAGCGGGCCACTTGGCCGGAAACTTACAGCTTATTTTCGGAAATGCATTACAGTTCAACCAATATGCATTGTTCATGACCACCAACCCGGCGGTTAAATTATTGTCTTATCTGACGTACATTTCGATTCTTTTCCATGCAATTGATGGTATTTTGCTGACTGTTCAAAACAGAAGGGCAAGGCCAATCAAATATGCAAAAGAAAATGCTTCGGCTAATTCAGCTTGGGCATCAAGAAATATGGCGGTCCTGGGAACCTTGATCTTGGTTTTCATTGTAACACATATGGTAAACTTTTGGGCAAAAATGCATTTTGACGAAAATATGCCCTTGCAGACAATAGAAATTGATAATGGAGGTGCCAAACAAGAACTTTATCTGACTACTGATGGAGATTATCTGCCAAAAGTAAGGGTAGAACAGAAATTGGTTACCATCAAGAACAGGACTGAGTTTTATGACACAGGTGCTGATGTAAAAATCAAGGAAGGTTACAAGGATTTGCATAAAATTACGTTCGCCTTTTTTCAAGATGCCAAGTACGGTTTGATTGCTACGCTTTTATACGTTGTCGCAATGTTCGTTCTGGCATTCCACTTGTTGCACGGTTTTGCAAGTGCATTTCAATCTTTAGGAGCTAACAATCCAAAATACAACGGACTGATCAGAGGTTTCGGAAAAGGTTTTGCTATCATAGTGCCACTTTTATTCGCGATTATTCCAGTTTACATTCACTTTTTTGCTAAATAATATAGTATACAATCATGAGTTTAGATTCAAAAATTCCTGCAGGTCCAATTTCGGACAAATGGACAGATTATAAAGATCATATTAATTTAGTGAACCCGGCCAACAAGCGTAATATTGATATTATAGTTGTTGGAACAGGACTTGCAGGTGGTTCTGCTGCTGCAACTTTGGCTGAATTAGGTTATAACGTAAAAGCATTTTGTTTTCAAGATTCACCTCGTAGAGCACACTCGATTGCTGCCCAGGGTGGTATCAATGCTGCAAAAAACTATCAAGGAGATGGGGATTCAACTTTCCGTCTGTTTTATGATACTGTAAAAGGGGGTGACTACCGTGCCCGTGAAGCAAACGTTCACCGTCTGGCAGAAGTTTCTGCAAATATCATTGACCAATGTGTGGCACAAGGTGTTCCGTTGGCTCGTGAATATGGCGGACTTTTGGACAACCGTTCTTTTGGAGGAACTTTAGTTTCTAGAACTTTTTATGCGGCTGGACAAACAGGACAACAATTATTATTAGGAGCTTATTCTGCAATGAACCGTCAGATCGGTCGTGGAAAAATCAAAATGCACAACCGTCACGAAATGCTAGATATAGTTATCGTAAATGGAAAAGCAAGAGGAATCATCGCTCGTAATTTAGTTACGGGAGCAATTGAAAGACATTCAGCTCACGCAGTTGTCATAGCTTCTGGAGGATATGGAAATGTATTTTTTCTTTCTACTAATGCAATGGGTAGTAACGCGACAGCAGCTTGGAAAATACATAAAAAAGGAGCCTTTTTCGCAAATCCTTGTTACACACAAATTCACCCAACTTGTATCCCGGTTTCAGGAGATCACCAGTCAAAATTGACTTTGATGTCGGAATCGTTGCGAAATGACGGTAGAATCTGGGTGCCAAAATCATTGGAAGATGCAAAAGCGATCCGTGAAGGACAAAAGAAAGCATCTGATTTGAAAGAGGAGGAAAGGGATTATTACTTGGAAAGAAGATACCCATCATTTGGTAACTTGGTTCCTCGTGACGTGGCATCTCGTGCCGCAAAAGAAAGATGTGATGCTGGTTTTGGTGTAAATAAAACAGGTGAAGCAGTTTACTTGGATTTTGCAGCAGCAATCGTACGTTACGGAAAAGAGCAAGCATTGATCCAGCATCTAGATGGAAATGATGAAGCTTTGGTAAAAAAATTAGGAAAAGAAGTCATCAAAAACAAATACGGTAACTTGTTTCAAATGTATTATAAAATCGTAGATGAGAATCCTTATGAAACTCCTATGATGATTTATCCAGCGGTTCACTACACTATGGGTGGAACTTGGGTAGATTATAACTTAATGACTACAATTCCAGGTTGTTTCTCAATCGGAGAATCTAATTTCTCTGACCACGGAGCAAACAGATTGGGAGCATCTGCCTTGATGCAAGGTTTGGCCGACGGATATTTCGTATTGCCTTACACCATCGGAGATTATTTGTCACCAGATATCAAAACAGGACCTATTTCTACAGAATCTCAAGAATTTGTGGAAGCTGAAAACAATGTTAGAGAGCAATTGAACAAATTCATCAACAATAACGGAACACATTCTGTTGACCATTTCCACAAGAAATTAGGTAAAATCATGTGGGACAAAGTTGGAATGGCTCGTAACGCTCAAGGTCTGAATGAAGCGATTCAAGAAATTGCAGCCTTGCGTGAAGAATTCTATAAAGACGTAAGGGTTCCAGGTTCAATCGACAGCTTCAACCAAGAATTGGAGAAAGCAATGCGTGTTGCAGATTTCCTTGAATTGGGAGAGCTTTTCGCAAAAGATGCCTTGCACAGGAATGAATCTTGTGGAGGACACTTCCGTGAAGAATATCAAACTGAAGAAGGTGAAGCATTGCGTGATGATGAGAACTTCGCATACGTTGCGGCCTGGGAATACAAAGGAAAACCTAGCGAGGCAATATTGCACAAGGAAGCTCTTGTGTTCGATAACGTGAAATTAGTACAACGTAGTTACAAATAGAAATTAGTCAAAAGTCCCAAGTCAAAAGTCTCAAAGCAGCAGACTTTCGACCTTCGACTTTAAGACTTTTAAACTGAAAAAAGATGAAACTTACATTAAAAATATGGCGTCAGAAAAACGCCAAAGAAACAGGAAAAATTGTTGATTACAAGATTGATGATGTTTCTCCAGATATGTCCTTTCTTGAAATGCTTGATGTCTTGAACGAGCAATTGATCAATCAAGGAGAAGATCCTGTAGCTTTTGACCACGATTGTCGCGAAGGAATCTGCGGAATGTGTTCGCTTTTCATCAATGGAGAGGCTCACGGACCAGACAGGGGTGTTACGACTTGTCAGTTACACATGAGAATGTTCAAGGACGGCGATACGATTTTTATCGAGCCTTTCCGTGCGAAAGCGTTCCCGGTAATCAAAGATTTGGTTGTGGACAGAAGTTCTTTCGACAGAATCCAACATGCAGGAGGATTCATTTCTGTAAATACTTCAGGAAACACAATCGATGCCAACGCTATTCCAATTCCTAAACACGATGCAGACCGCGCTTTTGACGCTGCAACTTGTATCGGTTGTGGAGCTTGTGTGGCGACTTGTAAAAACTCATCAGCAATGTTGTTCGTTTCTGCAAAAGTATCGCAGTTTGCCTTATTGCCTCAAGGGAAAGTGGAAGCCCACGACCGTGTATTGAATATGGTGAACCAAATGGACCACGAAGGTTTTGGAAACTGTACCAACACTGGAGCTTGCGAAGTGGAATGTCCGAAAGGAATTTCGCTTGAAAATATCGCTCGTATGAACAGGGAATATTTAGTGGCAAGTATCAAATAAGCCAAAATAAAATAGCCATAAGGCAAAAATTAAAACGCATCTGTGAATTCAGGTGCGTTTTTTTATATCAGACCTTTCTCAAAAGCTACACGAACCAATCCTGCACTGTTTTTAACGCCCAATTTTTGGATAAGATTGCTTCTGTGTGATTCGACCGTTTTTACACTGATAAAGATCTTCTCGGCTATTTCTTCGGTGGTATATTCTTTTATGATTAAGTCTAAAATTTCTTTTTCGCGACTGGTTAATTTTGGAACAAAAAAGGAAGATGGGGCTGATTTTCCCAAGGATTCATTGAGCAACATTTCTTGAATGTTTTGAGGCAGGTAACGTTCGCCTTCCAAGACCGTTTTAATGGCGTTTACAAGTTCGTTCTTGCCGGTATTTTTTAGCAAATAGCCCATTGCACCATTTTTTATAATCTGCTTGATAAACGAAACATCTTCAAAATTTGTAAGGGTGATGATGCTAAGATTGGGAAACTTCTGCAATAAATCCTTGCAGGCCGTAATGCCATTTCCATCAGGAAGATTGATGTCCAAGAGCAAGACTTTTATGCTTTTGTCCAAGCCATTGAAGGTATCGGTTATGTTCGTAAAGGATTGTGAAATCACAATTTCCTTATTCGATTTCAGCATCGTACGGATGCCTTCGATTACAATAGTGTGGTCGTCTGTTATGGCTATTTCAATCATTTTTCAGCGAATTTAAGTCGATTGTGATATGAAAGGAGGTCCCTTTATCAGTACTGTCAATTTCGAGTTGTGCATTGAGGAAATGAATCCTTGAATGGATATTTTTCAGGCCCAGGCCACTTTGAATTGATCTTGTATCGAAACCAATTCCATTATCTTCAACGGTAATAAACAATTCACTTTCGTGGAAGTTAAGCTGTACCATTGCCGTTTTTGCTTTCGAGTGTTTTGTAATGTTGTTAATCAATTCCTGGATGATCCGATAAATAACCGTTTCGGCTTTTTTAGGCAAAACGGCTGGATTTCCAAAATATTGGAAGTCTAATGTAAGCGGATGCGAACTATTAATCTTCGAACAGTATTGATTGACGGTTTCTACCAATCCAAAATCAAGGATGGAACTGGGCATCAAATTATGAGAAATACGTCGGACCTGAGTACAAGCATTGTCTATCATTTCAATTGTTTTCAATAAATTTTCGTTGTCTTCTGGGTTCAAACCAATATCATCTAATCCCGAAAGGCGGTATTTTATAGCCGATAAATCCCCATTTAGTCCATCGTGAAGCTCTTCTGCAATTCGTTTTCGTTCTTTTTCCTGACCATCCAAAAGCGATTCCAGACGGATGATTTCCTGCCGGTGCTTTTCTTTGTTTTTTCTTCGGATAATGATGATTGCCAAAGTCATTACTGCAATGCAAAGCAAAGCAGAAATGATAAGCAGGATGGTAATGTTTCTTTGTCTGCGGAATTTTTCGGTTTCGGCAGTCAGTAGCTTTTTTTCATTGTTTACATATTGTTCGGAAATATCTTGAATATAAGTGTTTGCATTCAATCTACCTTCATTATCAATCTGGATGATTTTATGCTGAACTTCAATCACCTTATCCGTTGCACCATTTTTTTGGAAAGATTTTAATGTCAGTTCATAAAAATAGCGTCTGAAAAAGGCATTGATCGTTTTCTGTTCGATCAGATTCATACCTTCCTGATAATAGTGGAGTGTGGCTTTCAGGTCATCGGGCGAAAGGGCAGAAAGAAATCCATAATTGACCAAGGCAATGTCGTAATAATCGCTTTTCAATGCAGATTGCACACTTTTTTCAAAGTAAAACCTGCTGCTGTCGAGTTTGTTTTTTACCAGATAGATCTCTCCGAAAGTCTGTTCTGTATTAGGAATTCCGCGTTTGCTATTTTTAGCTTTTGCTAATTTATAAGCCAATCGGTTGAAGAGCAAAGCAGCGTCTTGTTGCTTGATTTTTAACTTTACCTGGGCAAGATTATTATAAATGTATTCCTGATCAATAGAATTGCTTATCCGTTTTTTATCTAGGATTTTAGGATAGTGATGGAGCGATTGCTGAAGCGATTTTTGCGAAAACTCATATTTTTTTAGTTCAAACTGATTGATTCCGAGAAAAAAATAAGCATCGGCTGTTAGAAGGCTGTCCTTGATCTGGATCGATTTATCGATTGCTTTTTCAGCTTCATCTGCACCAAATTGAAACAATCCCATATAATAGAACAGTTCCGATTGCAGATTGTGAATGGAACAGGCCAAGGTATCCGTTTTGTTTAAAGGATAAAGTTCTTTTGTCTTGTTCAGCCATTTCTGGGAAGATGGAATGTCATCTGATTCCAAGTAGTGTTTCGACAGCTTGTAAGAAACCAAGATCTTGCATTGAGCAGTGTTGCAATTGTCATATTCCCTTGGATTTTGAGACCAAAGGATTTGAGTGAATAATACAAAAAGTAAAGAATAACTTTTTTTCATTTGTTAGACGGAATAAAATATCCTGAACTAAATTTAATTCAGGATATCAGACAATTACAGTATTAAAAGTACATAAAAATCCTGATGAATTATCAGCATCGGAGGAACTTAGTATTTGATTATTTTTTGGACAAATTGCACATTATCACCGATTATTCTTATCAGATACATTCCGGATTGCAGATGCTGGATGTCGATTGCTTTTTGGGTATTGAAATTTTTATCAGAAAAAACAATCCTTCCATTCAAATCATAAATCGTTACTGAGACCGCATCCACCATATCAAAGACGATATTTAGTTTTCCGCTTGACGGATTTGGGTAAACAGTGAATGCATCAGCATCAAAAGTATCAGTAGCAAGTGGAACACAATTATCCAAAACCAAAACAGGGATGTTTGCACTTTCTCCATTTCCGTTTCCGAATGTGCCTCCATTTTGTCCACAGGCGTAAAATTTATTGTCGCTTGTAGAAAATAAGGAATGATAGTAACCTGATGCTCCAATACCGTTTACGTTTGTGATGGTTGATACTTGAACGGGTGTATGTCTGTCCGTATTGGTTCCTTCGCCAAGCTGTCCATAGGCATTATAACCAGAAGCCCAAGCCGTTCCATCATTTTTAAGATACAAGGTATGGTATTGCCCACCAATAGCACCTATAATTCCAGTGAGATTAAGAACTTGTGTAGGATGTGTTGGTGGAGTCGTACTTCCAATGCCAAGTTTTCCATACGTGTTGTTCCCGGCAGCCCAAACCGTGCCATCCTGTTTTACAAAAATAGATTGTCTGAAACCTGCTCCAATAGAAGCCACATTCTGAATATCTACCAAGGTTGGAACAATTACTCCTGTAGTCCAGCCTATACCCAAGGCATAATCCTGATTGTCTCCACAGGATTTCACGGTTCCGTTACTCATCAGGAACATTGAATGCCCATCTCCGGCAGCAATATCAACCACATTGGATAGACTTGTAATTTGCACAGGCGAATTTTGCTGAATTTGGCTTCCAATACCTAATTCTCCAGAGAAGTTGCTTCCACAAGCCCAAACTGTTCCGTCACTTTTCAAGAAAAGCGAATGATAGAAACCCGTTGAAATTTTAATGACATTATTAAAGTTTGGAATCTGAACAGGAACATTTGTATTTGTGATTGTGCCATTTCCTAATGCACCACTTGCGTTTCCACCAGCACCCCAAACTGTTCCATCACTTCTGAGAAAAAGAGTAAACATATCTCTGGCAGCAACTGAAATCACATTTGTGAGTCCGTTTACAGTAGTAGGATTTACTACTACAGCTCCGGTAGTTCCTATACCTAGTTGACCAGCACTATTGTTTCCAGTGGCTTTCGGAATTCCATTACTGCAAAGAAATAAGGAATGAAGACCTCCAGCCGCGACTAGTTGAGGCATGAAATTAAATTCTAACCCAGGACAACCGATTGAAGTAACCATATTTTTTCCAATTGTGGTTCCATCACCCAAGCCACCAGCATTGTTAACGCCCCAAGCACTCAATGAACCGTCGTTTTTCAAGGCGGAAGTATGATTGATGGCAACATCTATAGAATGCCAATCGGTTGAATTACCAATCGGTACTGGAAAGAGAGCATCAGATGCACTTGCATTTCCAAGTTGTCCATTACTGTTAAGTCCCCATCCCCAGAGAGAACCATTGTTTTTTATAGCTATGGCAAAGAAATAGCCGGTTGAAATACTGCTCCAATCTGTTGCTGTTCCGACTTGTACGGGAATTAGTTGGTCGGTTATTGTTCCGTTTCCTAATTGTCCTACAATGTTATCACCCCAAGACCATAAGGTACCATTGTTTTTTATGGCGACTGTGAATCCACCGCCTGTTGAGGTTTTAAGCCAATTTGAATCGGTTCCAACTTGAATTGGATTAGACCTGAAAATTAGAGTGCCATCTCCTAATTGTCCATCGCTGTTTCCGCCCCAGGACCACAAAGTTCCATTGGTTTTTATGGCCATTGTGTGGGATGAATTTGAATTTATGGAAGCCCAATCGTTGTCGGTTCCAACTTGGCCCGGAAAATTTCTATTGATTGACGTTCCATCGCCAAGTTGATGAAACATATTTGCTCCCCAAGACCATATTGTTCCGTCGTTTTTTAAGGCTATTGAATGCATAATTCCGGCTTCTACGGCTTTCCAATCCGTATTCGTGCCAATTTGTACAGGTGTATTTTTATCAGTATTTGTACCGTCACCTACTTGTCCATATTGATTGCCTCCCCAGGCCCATAAGGTTCCGTCGGTTTTGATGGCCAATGTATGATAGGTGTTGGTGCTTATTTCAAGCCAATTGGTAGCAGTCCCGATCTGTGCCGGAATAGGATTGCTTGCATTGGTACCATCGCCAAGCTGGCTGCTTGCATTTTCGCCCCATCCCCATAAAGATCCATCAGGTTTTATGGCTAATGTCTGACCACCACCTGCACTTAAAGTTTGCCAGCATCCGGAATTGAAAAATTCAAAATCAAACACGGCAGAAGTTTTTGTACAAGCCGTGACATATGAATAAGACACTTTGTAGTTGCCACTTTCAGTAGCGTTGTAAGTTTGATTAGTTGCTCCAAGGATAGGTTCATCATCCAAAAACCATTGAATGTTGCCTGGAAAAGAAGGTGATGCTACAAGCGTATTGCCTTCAGAAGAAACAAATGGCTGAGGGGCAGTATCGGGCTGTTCAGTGAAATTTGCTAAATATAACCCTGTATTTCCCTGATGAGAAACGCAACTGAATAGAGGTGAAGTACTATTGTTTAATATGCCGCCTACATAAAAAACACCTAAATTATCTGTAGCAAGTGACCTGACATAAGAACCAATTGGTCCCTCAGAAAAGGCAAATGAATTTTGGAAAATACCATTGTAATCAATTTTAGTAATAAAAGAATTTCCATTTAACGGATTTACAGATGTTTGTCCTAGAGTTACTGGTTGAAAACCAAAAATCTGTCCTCCACAAAGGATTCCACTTCCATCTGGATTATTCAAAAAACTCCAACTGTGCAGATTATTTGTAGTTGATTTTACCCAAATCTTAGTTCCATCAGCATCCATTTTTAAAATTCCGCCAACAGTGCTTCCGCCTGTAATTTGATTGGTAATCGTATCAGAACCAGCTGTTACAGTCGATGAAATTTGTATCCCTAAATAAATACCGTTATCATTACCAATTGCCATCGGGATGCCATTTTTATCAGGATTTCGTAACCCGTTTGTATAGTTACCCCAAACAAAACCTAAATTTTCGGTAGTTCGAAGTGTTAACATCGCAACATGAAGAAAGGAATCTTCGGTTGGGACAAGTACCGTGTTTCCATAAGTTATGGTTCCCATTGAGGTGGCTGAGAAAACCAAATCGCCATTTGATAAAACTCCGGCACCCCTAAAGAAAACCCCGTTGGCAGCTGTGGTAGAAGTAAAGGCATCTGCCGTTAGAATCGCCACAAATTCTCCTGCAGTATTCAATTTCGAAATAGATAACGCGCCAGTTTGAAAATAAATGTGATTGTTTGAAAACAAAAGCATCGAAGCCTCTGTGAAATTGCCAAAGCTGACATTATTTTTTACTTTCCAAATCAAATTTCCATCTGGGTCTAACTTAAAAATATAGTTTCGATTTTCAGTGTCGATAAGTGTCTCATTGTTGATATTAATTTCACTGGTTCCCATAAGTGAACCCAGAACATAGACGTTATCGTTCTCACCAACTACCACATTAAGAGGCTTGAAATTGGTTCCAATAGGTTTGATATAGACAATTTCTCCAAGGGAATTAAACTTGTATAGGAATATATATGTTCCGCTTGTAGCTGGAGTTGCTGTCATTCCCTGGCATTGCTGTGTACCGTTTGCACTATCCAGAGTATATAAATTTCCTTGCGAATCTCTTGCAATGGCAATTGCTCCGTTATAGCTGTTTGCGATTCCTTCGTAACCAGCAGTGGCAACCCAGTCAAATCTTTGGGCATTCATAGGTAGGCTGGTTAGGAATGCGATTAATAAGATGATTTTTTTCATTTCTTTAAAATTAAGATTGATGCTAAATTACTATTGTTCAGTATTTTGTCACTAAGTGGTTTCCTTGAAATAGTTGTATCAGGGTAAACCCTGGGTTTTTAATTTCTTCCGAAAAAAACTATCTTTGAAAGGATCCAAACAATTTCAATAATGAAAGTTTATTTCGCCTCTCTGTTATTCTGTATTTCAACTTTTGCGTTCTCCCAAAACTTCCAACAACACGTAAATCCATTTATCGGAACAAGTGGTCACGGCCATACTTTTCCTGGAGCTACAGTTCCTTTCGGGATGGTGCAACTTTCGCCCGATACCAGAATTGACGGTAGTTGGGACGGCTGTTCGGGCTATCATTATTCCGATAATGTTATTTATGGATTTTCGCATACACATTTGAATGGAACAGGAGTTTCCGATTTTGGAGATATTATGCTGATGCCGACAATGGGAAAACCTTCATTGGATAAGAATGATTATTCTTCGAAATTCTCCCACGCTAATGAAAAAGCTTCGGCAGGATTCTATGCGGTAAAATTAGAAGATGATAATATTGATGTCCGACTCACAACTTCAACCAGGGTTGGTTTTCACGAATATACTTTTAATAATGCTGGCCAGGCCAATATCGTTTTGGACTTGAATCATCGCGATAAACTGTTGCAGGGCGACGTGAAAATCATCAATGACAGAACGATTGAAGTTTTAAGAAGAAGTGAAGATTGGGCCCGTGACCAATATGTCTATGCTCGAATAGAATTCAACAAACCGATGAAAATTTCAAAGGCAACAAGCAATATACTGACAGCTGCTAAATTTTCGGATAAATTTTTGGCCTTGAGTTTTTCAAAACAAGTCAAAAAAGGGGAGAAGATTTTAGTAAAAGTAGCCCTTTCTCCGACAGGATATATTGGAGCCGAATTAAATATGTCCGAAATCAAGCATTGGGATTTTGAAAAGGTAAAAAAAGAGGCCGAACAACTTTGGAACAAGGAATTATCCAAAATAGAAGTCACTTCTTCGGATAAAGACAAGCTCGCGATTTTCTACACGGCTTTGTACCATACGATGATGCAACCCAATATCGCTCAAGATCTGGATGGAAAATACCGCGGTCGGGACAATCAAATCTATCATGCAAAAGGCTTCGATTATTATTCGGTTTTCTCGCTTTGGGATACATTCCGGGCCGCTCATCCGCTTTATACCTTGATTGATAAAAAGCGGACTTCCGATTTTATCAATACGTTTTTGATGCAATACGAACAAGGTGGAAGATTGCCGGTTTGGGAACTGGCTTCCAACGAAACGGATTGCATGATCGGATATCATTCGGTTTCGGTTATGGCCGATGCGATGGCAAAAGGCATCAAAGGGTTTGATTATGAAAAGGCATTTGAAGCCTCGAAACATTCCGCAATGCTTGACCATTTTGGCTTGGATGCCTACAAAAAGAACGGTTTTATCAGTAGTGATGATGAACACGAAAGCGTTTCAAAAACGGTTGAATATGCTTATGATGATTGGTGCATTGCGCAAATGGCGAAGATTCTGAACAAAAAGGAGGATCACGACTATTTTATAAAACGTTCCCAAAACTGGAAGAATCTCTTTGATTGGGAAACCGGTTTCATCCGCCCAAAAAAGAACGGCGGTTGGGAAAAACCTTTCGACCCAAAGGAAGTGAACAACAATTTTACCGAAGGAAACGCCTGGCATTATACTTTTTTCATGCCGCAAGATATTCCTGGAATGATTGAAGCTTATGGCGGTCCTGAAAAATTCGAAGCCAAACTCGACGAAATGTTCAACGCTGACAGTAAAACCACAGGAAGGGAACAAATGGATGTGACAGGTTTGATTGGGCAATATGCTCAAGGAAATGAGCCAAGCCATCATATGGCCTATCTGTATAATTACATCGGAAAGCCTGAAAAGACAGCAAAAAAAGTACATCATATCTTGGATGAATTTTATAAGAATGCTCCAGACGGCCTGATTGGAAATGAAGATTGTGGTCAAATGAGTGCATGGTATGTGTTGAGTTCGATGGGGATTTATTCGGTTACACCGGGAAGTGGTGAATGGACCAAGACAACTCCTTATTTTGAAAAAGTAAAAATCAATTTCGAAAATAATGAACCGCTGACCATAACCCAAAAAGGTATGAAAGGTTATTTGAAGGAAGTGTTTGCACAAGCAGAAAAGGAAAGTTTCGATAAGATTGTTACAGTTCCTGTGATTCATGCAGAAGGCAAATCGTTTAAAGACAATCTTATAGTCAGGATAACTTCGCAAAATCCTACAGATGAAATTTATTATATGTTTGGAGGACCACATCAAGGAAAGCCTGCTTGGATGAAATACTCACATCCAATAGAAATCTTGCAGTCGGAAAAAATCATGGCTTATGTAAAAAAGGATGGGCAAGGTAGTAATGCTGTTTCTTCCCAATTCTTCAAAAAACCTAATGGTCACACCATCGATGTCAAATCAAAATATAATCCGCAATACCACGCTGGAGGTCCTGAAGGTTTGATTGATGGAATCCTGGGCGAGAAAAACTGGCGAAAAGGAGATTGGCAAGGCTATCAAAGTCAGGATTTTGAAGCAGTTGTAGATTTGCAGAAATCCCAAAAGGTGAAAACCATCCATTCAAGGTATTTGCAGGACTCGCGTTCCTGGATTCTGCTTCCTTCAAAAGTCGAATATTATGTCTCGAATGATAACATCAACTTTCAATTACTGAAAACGGTCGAAAGTACCCTGGATTGGAAGTACGATGATGTTTCAATTGTAGATTATAAAATAGATTTGGAAAGTATCACGGCACGATACGTCAAAGTAAAAGCCTATAATTTTGGCAAACTTCCTGAAGGGCATCAAGGCTTCGGAGGCGATGCGTTTATTTTTATTGATGAGATAATAATTAGATAATTTGAAACCACGTGTCTTAAAAATTTATTTGCCATAGATTAAAAGAATTAAGATGATTTCATTAACGACAGAATAATCTGTGGCAATAAAAAAGTATAAATATGAAAACAGCTTTAATTCAAACGGATATTATTTGGGAAGATGCAGCGCAGAATCGGAAAAATTTCGAGTCTAAAATCAATACGATTGCTTTGGATGTAGATTTGATTGTGCTTCCTGAAATGTTTACCACAGGTTTTTCCATGCATCCTGAAGGAATTGCCGAGGCGATGGATGGAAATTCTGTTTCTTGGCTTAAAACCATTGCAAAATCAAGAAATACGGCTGTTACAGGAAGTCTTGTCATTAAAGAGAATAACAGATTCTACAATAGATTGGTATTTGTATTTCCGTCAGGCGAAATCCAATGTTACGACAAGAGGCATTTGTTTTCCTTGGCGGGTGAAGATGAATTGTATTCGGCTGGGGCCAAAAGGTTGATCATTGACTACAAAGGTTGGAAAATTTGCCCGCTTATTTGCTATGATCTGCGTTTTCCGGTTTTCTCTAGAAATACCGAAGATTATGATCTGTTGCTTTATGTGGCCAATTGGCCAACTGCGAGAATTACTGCCTGGGATACTTTGCTAAAAGCAAGAGCCATCGAAAATATGTGCTATGCCATTGGCGTGAACCGAGTTGGGAAAGACGGAAACGATCATCCTTATCCGGGACATTCTCAGGTTGTTGATTTTCTTGGAAATTCTATTGTCGGACCATTGCAACAAGAAATAATCCTTATTGCCGAATTGGATAAACAAGAACTTTTGCAAACCCGGAAAAAGCTGGATTTCCTTAGCGACAGAGATGTTTTTGAAATTAAAATCAAGGAGTAGCGGGGGTGAGTATCAAGCCTTCCTCAACATCCCAATTGGACCTTCCTTCGAGTTCTTTCGGGAAATAAATTACTTCCTCTCCTTGCCGTTTTTCAAGGTAGCTTCCTGGATCCCATTTTCCATTTGCGTTATCGTCGTAAATGACACGGAGAAAGAATTTCTTGGGCTCAAAGGCAGTAAAAACTATGGTTGAACTATTGGTGGAATACTCCGAGTCTAATATTTTTCCTTTTTCATCGGTCAATTGCACGATTATGGGAAACCTGTTGACGTTTTCCAATTTCAAGGTCAGATTGGCATAATCGGCGGGATCCTTCGTGCTGAATTTATAATTCAGCGTGTCGTTGGCTTTTTCATAAAAATCCGTCAAGGCTCCAGGTAACAATTGGAGCGTATATTTTTCCAAAGGTTCTTTCTTGAAGTCGAACTTCAATTTCTGATTGAATTCGTCGTACTCGGTTGTGAAAGGAATTACAATTGAATCCTTGTTTCGCAACGTAATTTTCGTACTGTCGAATTTCGTTAGCGGAGTTGTGGCCGTTATTTCAAAATTATCTCTAAAATGAAGCGTCCCGAGAGGTTTTGCTGTAAAACTCAACGTGTCTTTTTTCTGGTCCTTGATCTTGAAATAGAAATCTTTCTTGAAATCTTCGTTCACGATTTCCAAGTTAAGCGAATCGGCTTTTACGGGTTGGAACCATATCTGGACAGAATCTTTTTCAGGTAATTTGGTAACGATGCTAGGCATTATCTCGCTACCGTTTCTAAGGGTGAACTTTGCTTTTTCTGGTCTTCCTTCGTAACCTGCAGTTGCACGGTTTCCAGAAGCCTGGGTTGGTTTCAGGCCTTTAAAGACAGGAACCTCGTTGAACAGCTGGATGTTGTAATTAGAAGGTTCGTTTGAAACAATTATGTGTTCCTTGTAGAAGCCAATCTTGTCTTTCTTAGGATCAAAGATATAATTGTTGTTGTAATCCTTCATTGCCACAAGCATGTATTTTCCAGCTTTTATATTTTCAATCTGGAACGTTTTGGAACTGTCGAGCGTGTTGGTTACGTATCTTGGTTTTTCCTTGTATACTATCGAATCTGTAAACTTTTCATTTACCTCATAAAGCATCACGGTAACAAAATTATCTACATTTTTCTCAAGGGCATCACTGATGGTGCCGCTGACAGACAACGAATCGATATAGGTTCCGGTAGAGAAGATATATTTGAATTGGGGATAAGGATTTCCTTCATTGTTGTCCTGGATACTTTGTCCGAAATTGAAGCTGTACGTAGTATCAGGCTGTAGCGTATCCTTGATTTTTATGGTGATGATTTTGCTGGCATTGGTTGGCGTGATCGTAGGAGGCGTATCCATCGGGGGTGAAACAACCAATTGCTTGTTGACGTCCTTGAGTTTTATGTATTCATCAAAGATTAACTTTACTTCGTTGCCTTTGAATTCAGTACTGAAATTTTTAGGGATGCTTTGTCGTAAAATGGGGGGAATGGTATCAGTCAAACCACCGGTGATATTGCCTCTTTTGGCACAACCAACAATGACAATCGCTAAAAGGATTAAAAAATACTTGTACTGAATCTTCAACATAAAGAGTGAAATTTGTAGGACACAAAATAACAATTATATTTAGTGTAAATGAAATGTTTTAGTGATTTATTAGCAATACTTCACGAATGGGAATAGGCCATTGTCACAATACTGAGTTTTGCCTCTGGAATTTTTAGAATTGCCTTGCCACAAGCCTCAAGAGTTGCTCCAGAAGTAAGTACGTCGTCAATCAGGAGATAATGCTTGTTGTGGTGGTTTTCAGTAAAGGTTACGTCAAAAATAGTTTCAGTAGTATCCGTTCTACCGATGAGGTTCTTGAAGGTTTGTGTTTTGGAGTAAATATTCCTGTGGAGCAAAGTCTCGTCATACGGAATGGCAAGATTTTCCGAAAGGGATTTCCCAAAAGTAGTAACCTGATTATAGCCTCTTTCCTTTAATTTTCTTGGATGAAGCGGAACTGGAATAATGGTATCTACTGTCTTCAAGATTTCGTTATCCTTTAAATCATCGGCATACCAGTCGCCAATCATCGTTCCGATTTCCTCGTGGCCGCGGTATTTCAAGCTATGGATGATTTCCTGGACGATTCCTTTCTTATGGAAATACATAAAAGAGGAGCCGTATTCAACATTCATCCGGCCGTAGAATTTCTTGGTAGTTTCATTTTCTTGGTTGAGATGATGCGTCGTGAGCGGAATTTCGTGACGGCATCTGGCACAAATAATAGGCTCGTTGGTTGAAAGGAAAGAATCGCAACCTGCACAGGCTTTTGGAAAGAACAAATTGGTTAAGGCTTCTAGCATGGAATGTGTCTTGTATCGAATTATAAATATATAAAAAAAGGGCTGAAAGTAATGAAACCTTCAGCCCTTTTAGAATTAACAAAAACAAATTATTCCTTGATTACCTTGAAGGTCTTGTTCGTATTGTCAGCAGTCACTTTTACGATATAAGTGCCGCTTGCGAATCCTGACATGTCAACTTGTGTCTGATTTGCGTCAGATTTCCTGGTAATAATTTCCTGACCCAATAAATTATAAACTGCAACAGCAGTGATATTCTTTTCATAAGAAAGATTCAGGATGTTCTTGACCGGGTTTGGATAATACGCAAATTTTGAACTGTTGAATGCTCCTGTTCCAAGGTCTGAAGTCCAGATTATATTGTCAAGGAACATGCTCACGAAGGGAGAATTTCCACCGTTTAAACGTAATCCGATATAAGTATCTGTTCCGGTATAGTTTGCAAAATCAACAACAGCCTGCGTCCAATCTCCAGTTACAGTAACTGTTTCTTTCAGGGTAAACACAGCATTCTCAGTATTATCGCTCAATGTTCCAACTTCTATCTGACATGGAGGACCAGCAGTAGTGAAAGCCAATTTATGCGTTCCAGCGCTCAGGTTGGAGAGTTGTGGTAAAACCAATATTTGCTCATCTGTAGGACCTGAAAGTCCTTTTGTGATGTTCATAGCGTTTGGAGCTGTTGGAACTCCATTCATTGCCTTTGTTCCAATAGCATCGAAAGTATTTTCAGAAGGACCTCTTAGAAGAGCTGTCCAACATTCAGGAATTGCATCTATATCCGTGGTGTCAAAGTTTTCATTGACATTGGCTACAGTGATACAACCTTCTGGTACAATTGGTTCCCAAATAATGTCGTCAACAGAGATTGCAGTATTGCTGTTTCCCGCGTGACGGATACCAATATATTGATTGAAACCCTCATAGCCGGAAAAATCTATCGTGTATTGCGTATAGGTCGGAGTAGCGGTAACTGATGTCAATGATGTGAAAATTGCATCGCCTGTATTATTATCCAAGGTACCTATTTCAATGTTAGGGGTGTTTCCTTTCAGATAAAAAGTCAACTGATGTGTCCCCGACGCTAGGTTGTCCATTGGCGGTGAAACCAAAATGATATCGTTCTGCGCACTATAGGTGCTATTGAACAAGGTTATATTATTTGATCCAGAATTAGCGCCCAAGCTACTGTTGATGATGTAGGCAAAATGCTGGGCAAATGAATTTCCTCTGACTATTTTAGACCAACAAGTCGGCAACGAAGTGTTAGGGGTAGAATCGAAATTTTCGTTGAAACTGGTTCCTGCAATACATTTTGTTCGGAATCCTATCGGACCAACCCATTCTCCATTTGAATCGCCACATACAGAGCGAACCCAGACATTATATTCAGTATCATCTGTCAATCCTTCCAGCATATAGTCCTGTGACGATAAATTATCACTTATGGTTCCAGCAGAAGCATCCGTAACGTTAGATGGTGCATAAGAGACTTGCCAAGTGTCGGACAAAAGTTCTCCCATTTCCCAAGCAACATAAGCCTCGGTTGTGTTGATGTCAAAAACGGAAATGTTTTCAACACTTGGGCATAAAGGCGCTAGTTCCCATACAAGGTCATCAATATGGGCATAACTATTTTGTCCATTCTGATTCAAACGGATACCGATGTATTTATCAGTAAGGCCGCTCCATTGCGTGAAATCTATGATGTATTCCGTATAAGTACTGGTAAGAGTAATATTTTCAGTTACCGTAAAGACAGCATTTGCAGTATTGGTATCCAACGTTCCAACTTGTATGGAAGAAGCATAGTGGTAAGAGCTGTAGAAACGCAAACGATGTGTTCCTGCTCCCAGATTATCAAGATATGGTGATACCAGGATGACATCTGATGTACTGTTCTGGTTTTGGTTGTAGATTTCAACAGATTTGAAAGGAGTATGCGCATAGCTCGAAGTTACCTTTGCAAATGCAGTTCCCGTAGTACCTCTAACGATAGAAGTCCAACAAGCAGGAAGTGCATTTGTATCTGTTGTATCAAAATTTTCATTTAAAGCATCAGTACCAACACAATCCGTCTTGAAGAATATTGGTCCTATCCAGGCTCCTTTGTCAGTTCCACAATCAGAACGAACCCAGGCAGCATAAGAAGTATTGTCTTCTAATCCTGGAATTTCCTTGGTTGTTGCATCTGAAGATACGATTGGTGTCAATCCAGAAGGATTGGTTGTGGCTGGATCACCATACACAATTTCCCAATCAGTCTCCGCTCCGCCATCCTGCCAACTAATAGTTGCAGAGTTTGGAGATACGCTTTCCAAGACAATTTCGCTGACATCCGGACAGAGTGGAGCAACTTCCCATCTAACATTTTCCAGGTAGGTATAAGTGTAGGCTGCGGCGTTATTGATACGCAAGCCAAAATAAGTATCTGTTCCCTGGTATCCTGAAAAATCTACGATGTATTCCTCATAATTGTTTGAAATGGCTACAGTTTCCAAAGAGGTGAAAATAGCTGTTTCGGTAGTCCCATTGATAGTCCCCACTTGAAGACTTCCAGGTCCTTTTGCAGAAAATTTCAAACGATGTGTTCCGGTAGCAACAGTGCTCAGGTTTGGAGAAACCAGGATGACATCATTTTCAGTATCTAGGGTAATATTTGCTCCAGGAGTTAAAAAAACCGAATTTGGGGCAGTAATGCTGTTAGAGGCGGTAACCGAAATATCAGAATTTGCGAACTCATTTGTTCCTCTCTTGAAAAAGGTCCAGCAAGTAGGCAGGTTAGGAAAAACAGTCGTGTCAAAATTTTCAACAAATTCTGATATCGGGTTGCAAGCCGACTTGAACGTTACAGGTCCAAACCATGCTCCTGAACCGCCATCACAGGTAGATCTCACCCAAACGTTATAGACCGTGTTAGCTGTTAGCCCTGTTAATTCTTTTGTAGATCCTATAACTTCAACCGGCGTTAATGAATTTGGGTTTGCAGCTTCTGAAGCTTCAGCATGTACAATTTCATATCCAGATGCATCTGATTCGCTCCAGCTTACTGAAGCAGTCTGTGGCAAAATATCTTCAACAGCAACTCCGGCAACAGCTGGACAAGCTGGAGTTGGCTCCCAGTTGATGTTATCCAAGCTTATCGGATTATAATTTTCAACAGAGTTCAGCTTGAAGCCAATATAAGTATCTGTACCTGTATAGCCAGAAAAATCTACAATGTATTCTGCATAAGAAGTGGTAACTGAAATTTGAGAACCATTTTCTAAAGGAGTAAAAGTAGCGTTGCTGGAATTTCCGTTTAATGTTCCGATCAGTAATTCACTATCATTGTTTGCATCAGCAAAAAAGCGTAGACGGTGAGTGCTTGAGCCCAGATTGCTCAATTTTGGAGAAACCAATATGATGTCAGCATTATTACCCGTTGTGGAGTTGAATAATCTAACACTGTTTGTACCAGTGTAGGCTTCACCTTCAAAAGTGGTTACAATTGTGCTAGAGCTAACACCCGGGCCTCTGACAATTGAGGACCAACACGCAGGAAGGCTGTTGGGCGCGGTGGCATCAAAATTTTCATAAAGAGCTGTTGCAGGACTGCATTCAGTTCTGAAAGAGGTCGGATACGACCATTCTGCAGGAGTACCGCCACAAACATTTCTTACCCAGATATGATAGGCCGTATCAGCATTCAAATCCGTAAGCATAGCCATCGAAGTTGAGTTTCCTGTTGGCTGTGTAGATGAAGTAGGAGCTTCATTTGTTTCTGATAAATAATATTGGCTGCTGTCACCAGGAGCTTGGGCAGAATTTCCCCAGACTACCATTGCAGCATCCGAAGTGGTCATTACGGTATTCAAAAAGAACGGTGTAGGACAAGCTTTCTGGATATTGCTGAAAATAATGTTCGGCAAAAAGTTGTCAGGACTTCCACTTTGAGGTGTTTCCAAGTTGGGAGGAGTTCCGTCATTTTGATAGATAAGGGAACGGTTCCCCGTTACTTCCTGCGATAGAAAATAGTCGCCACTGTTATCATACATCGGTTGCAATTCGGCCGTAGCCACTACAAGGTTATCAGTTCCATTGTATGGAAAAGGAGTTGCAAATGTAATAGCAGCCCATCCCGGACCATTTACCACTATTCCTCCAGCATATACTTCGGTCAGGTTTGCCGTAGGCTCCCAATCATTACCAGAGCTGAAGGTAGTTTTCGTAGTGTGTCCTAGAAAAATTTTCAAGTTCTGGCTGTTGGGAATGTTGTTTCCGGCAGGACCGCCATAGTACCATGATATTCCAGTTATTTGGCCATTTGCATTAATCTCGGCAGCCGTATAGATGGACTGTGAATAAGAATAGCCATAGTAAGGATTAATGGGGAGATTTTTTAAAGTCGTACCGTTTCCGATAAGCACCTGTGCCTGGCTCTGAAAGAAAGCCAGAAACAGCAGGAGGCAAAAAGTAATTTTTTTCATTGGTAGTAAGGTTTTTTGATTTTTTAAATTTTCCAAAAACCAATTCTTATATCCTAAATACCGCAAGGAAAAAACGTGACACCCCTACGGTAAAAAACGTGATGGTATTTATTTTCAAGAAGTTATTGAAATACAAAAAGGCTGAAAGTCATAAACGATCAGCCTTTTTTAAACTAACAAATTGTTTTTTTATTCTTTTATAACCTTGATAATCTTGGTTTTGTTTTCTGAAATAACTTTTACAATATAACTTCCAGTTGCAAATTCCGACATGTTTACTTGGGCAGTATTTGAATTGATGGTGTTTTCAGATACTTTTTGACCCAGAAGGTTAAATACAGAAATACTTGTGATGTTTTGATTGTAGGATAAATTCAATACATCTTTTACTGGGTTTGGATAAAATGTAAAGTTCGAATTGTCAAAATCGTTATTTGATAGATCCGTTTCTACTTTAATATCATCCAAAAACAGTTGCCATTGGTTTACAGCTGAATATGCTTTAAATCCAAAATAATAGATATCTGTTGTAGGTGGAGTAAACGTTACCGAATTTATTTGAGCTGAACCACCCGTTACATCTGCATGATCAGCAATTTCTAGTGTCATACCTTCAGCAGTTTCTGTAGTGCCATATTTTACTTGTAAACTTTCTTGTAAGCCAGCGCTATTGTTTCCAAATCTATAACTGATTTTATAATTTTGATTAGCTGTTAGATTGATCCCTCTTGTAAAGAACCAAGCACCTCCCACATTATTTTCGTTTGGCCCATAAGAAAGCACTTTTGAATTAAATCCGTTACCAGGACTATTAACAGTTGTCCAATTAACATCGTCAACATCGTTGGAAATAGAGGAACAAATAGGTAAATATGGAGTAAGTACAGTTTCAAAACTTTCTGTATACGGCACATCAGAGGCTGAACATTTTGTATTGAAAGTAATGGGACCTACCCAACTTCCAAATGCTGTTTCACTACAAGCAGAGCGAACCCAAACATTATAGGAAGTACCATTTGTTAAATTTGTTATTTGAGCGTTTTCTATATCTAAAATGCTACTTGGTGTTAAAGTTGCAGGGTCAGAAATTGTATTTTCTGCATAAACATATTGCCACCCAATCTCATCAGCCCCACTTGTCCAGGTTATGTCTGCTGTTGAAGTTGTTGTTCCCACAACGGTAAGATCAGTAATGTTCGTACACATAGGAGCAAGTTCCCAAATAATATTGTCCAAGCCAACTGATTTAAAAGGATCAATTGAGCTTAGGCGAAATCCGATACGGCTGTCGGTTCCTTCGTAAGAAGTAAAGTCAACAGTATATTCTTGATATGCATCTGTAAGCTCAACTTGTTCAAAAGGAGTAAAAATTGACATGTCACCATCAAGAGTTCCAATTTCTAAGTTTATGGTATCTGTATGATAGGCAAAAAATCTCAATTGATTGGTTCCTGCTCCAAGATTTCCAAGAGAAGGAGAAACCAATGTCGGAGGTACGACTGAAGAAGCCGTGATGCCATTATAGATCTCCAAACCTATTGCTCCTGCATAAGGTTGCCAAGTAATTAAACTTACACCGCCAATACTGCTGTCGTTGTTGTTTATTGCAGTCCAACAAGATGGAAAATCGGGAGCGATTGCAGTTTCAAAATTTTCACTGAAGGTATTTACCGCTTCACATGCAGTAGTAATAAACACAGGATAAGACCAAGCCCCGTTTTCATTGGTTCCTTCACAAACTGATCGTACCCAAACTTTATAGGTAGTATTAGCACTTAAATTTGTTAGTTCTCCTTCTGGAGATGTTAAAATTTCTGATGGTATCAGTGAGTTAGGATCTGTTACAGATGGTGCTCCATAAACAATTTGCCATTGACCAGCTTCATCACTTGCCCAAGCCACATTTGTAGAGGAAGATGTTGTCCCTGTAAAACTGATAGTTGTAACATCTGGACAAGAAGGTATAGGCTCCCAAACAATATCATCGATCAAAACTGTTGTAAACAAAGAAGTAGTAAAGAGCTTAAGACCAATAAAGCTGTTGTTTTCATCATAGTTGGAAAAATCTACAACATATTCTGACATTCCTGCGTTTGATATTGGGACGATTTGAAAAGGAGAAAATACAGCCGTCGGAGTATTGCTACTCAATGTTCCAATTTCAATACTGGCTTCACCTTTTGCAAAAAACTTCAAACGATGAGTTCCAGCAGTTAAATTTCCAATATTTGGAGAAACAAGGATGATTTCATCGCTTTCCGATGGATTAGAAAAACCTGAATATAATTCTAAAACTTTGGGAGGCGAATTAGCACCATCCCAAATTGTTTTTACAGTTGCATAGATAGATAGCGTTTCTCCTCGTAGTATTTTTTCCCAACAATTTGGCAAATTGGATCCTAAGGTGGCATCAAAATTTTCATTAATGCTGTTCACGGCTTCACAAGGTGTTTTAAATGCAACTGGTCCAACCCAAAAGCCGGTTCCAGCTTCACACTTTGCACGAACCCAAACATAATAATTGGTTTCTGCAGTCAGTTCGTTTATTGTAGTAGTCGGATCATTCAAAACAGAAAGAACAGGCATAAGTGTATCTGGATTTGCCGATGCAGAAGTTCCATAAACAACTTCCCATTCGTTTGAATCTTCATTAGAGGTCCAAGAAATAGTAGCTGTTGATGTAGATAATGAAGGGATGCCAATTTGCGTTACATCTGGACACAATGGAGCAACTTCCCAGCGAATATTATCAATATAGCCTAAATAATACTCATCAGAACTGCTTAATTGGATGCCAATATAAAGATGTTCTGCGTCAGCATCTGAAAAGTCAATAATATATTCTTTAAAATTACCAGTAGTAGTTATCTGGCTCACTTCACTGAGATACGAATCTGAGTTGTTTGTTTCCAAGGTGCCTATTTTAAAAGTACCACCAGAATTAAATGAAGCATGTTTTGCAAAAAACCTCAGACGATGCGTTCCTGCTCCAACATTTGAAAGAGGAGGTAAAGCTAAAGTCAACATAGAATTTGTTTCTCCATTACGAGCAAATTCTACAGAATTACCAGAATAGCCATCTTCGTTGGTTATTCTTATAGACGCAGTTGGTTCAAATTGTGGGTTGTAGACAATTGATGTCCAGCAAGTAGGGAGTTTTCCTGTTGGTGCAGAATTAAAAGTTTGATTCAATTCCGTAGCCGCTATACAAGCCGTTGTAAAAGCTACTGGACTTGACCATGCTCCAGGTCCATCTCCACAAACATCTCGAACCCAGGCATAGTAATTAGTAGCAGGAAGCAATTCGCTTACAGTAACAGCTGAGCTGCCATTTAGGGCACTACCTGTTGGTTCTGCCGAATGGGAAGGAGCAATATTTGTTGTTGAAATATAATATTGAGTACCATTTTGCAGATTGCCTGCAGTTGTTGTCCAATTTAAAGTAACACCAGAAATCGTAGGTTCGCTAGCAATTAGTTCAATCGGCTTTGGACAAACTTGATTGATACCATCAAGGATTATCAGCGGGACAAATTTTCTTAAACCACCATTTGCAGGATTTGAAAGATTCGGAACGTTGGAATAACTTGACAAGGTTAACGATCTGTTTTCTGTAACTTCAAAAGCATAAAAATCATCTTCATTATAATCTGATTGTGTACTGGTTTCCTTAACTGCAACAATTAAATTATCTGTTCCATTGTATGTAAATGATGTACCTAAAGAAATTTCTACCCATCCTGGTCCGTTTACGCTAATTCCTCCCGAATAAACTTCAGTTAAGTTGGCAATTGGTTCCCAATCTGAAGTAGAAGAAAAAAGCGACTTGGTAGTATGTCCCAAATATATTGTTATTTCCTGACTGCCCTCTAAATTTCCTAAACCAGCATAAAACCAATTTAGATAATGGATATCTCCCGAAGCCAGGATCTCAGAAGATAGATAAATGGATTGCGCATAAGAGTAGGTTCTTGAAGGTTCAAAAGGAACCCCTTTGTCAACGAATGTGCCGTCTCCAATTTGAACCTGACCAAAACTACCAAAAACGGTCATAAACAGCAGTACAAAACAAAATGTAATTTTTTTCATATGGTTGGTTTTTTATTTTCTAAATGTTCAGAAAATGCCAACTAATTTCAAAAAATAAAATCAGACAAAGCGTGACATGCCTTAAGACAAAGCGTGAAGGTTGCAGTAAATTCAAGTATTGACAAATGTTTCTTGTTGTTTGTTACATTGGAAAATCAGATTGTAGCCAAATAGTCATAAAGACTGATGTCATCTGGAATTTCCATTTTTGCAGAGATCCTTTCCTTGCGTTTCCTGCAGGATTCAGGAGCGATATTGAGCATCGAGGCGATTTCCTTGGTGCTTAGATTCATATAAATATACGATAGGAAACGGATGTCGTTAGCAATAAGATTCGGATGCCTTGCTTTTAGTTTCATCAGGAAGTTTTGATTCACCTCTTCAAAGTGCGTGATGAAGTTGTCCCACTCGTTATCTGTTTTCAGATGCGTCTTCAAGGTTTGGATATGGTTTACCAGCAAGGCTTCTTTTGAAACTTGTGGCAATTCCGAAAGTTCCAATAAAACTTCCTCGATCATCTGGTTCCTTCCTGAAAGATACAGGGCTTTCGCCGATAATTTCCTGTTTTTTAATTCGACTTCGTTTTTCAAACGTTCCTGTTCCAATAACGAAATGGCCTTTTGCTCGTCAAGCTGTTTTTCTAACAGGAGCAATTCATTTTTCTCCTTCTCAAGCTCCAATGACAAGATCTGTTCGTTTCGTTCTGCAATCAGTTTCTTCTGCTTGTGTTTTATCGAAAGGTTCCTCAGGATCCAGACAATAAAAATCACCACGATTATGATGATGGCAATAATCGAATAGAACATTTTTCTTTCGTTGCTCAGCTTCGCCTCATTCAACTTGATCTGGTTTTGATAATTCTGGATTTCAAACTTTACCTTGCTGGTTTCATAAAGCTTGCCATTTTTGATTTCATTCAGTTTTGATTTGGAAGCAATGATCGAATCCTTGAAGGCAAAAGCCAGATCGTATGCCTTCTTGTTGAAATTGATTTCAGAAAGCAATTCAAATGCGGTGATTTTAGTTTCAATATTTGGATTCTCTTTCAATAAAAGATTGGCATAGGCCGTAGCTTCATTTAAAAGGTTGTCCTTTATGTAAGATTTGGCAATAACGGTCGTCAACGAAATGTCGGCTTCATAAAAACTCAAATCCTTCGTATTTTCTATAAGATGCAGTGCTTCCTGCCGAGCCTTGGTTGCTTTTCCATCGTTTAGATCACATTGGATGACACCTACTTTTGCAAGTATAAGAAAATGCTGTTGGCTCTCTAGAAGTGGAAGTGCTTCATTAAAGTAGGAACGTGCCAATTTGGAATCTTTCGTTTCGTTTGCCAGATTTCCCAGGTTCATCGCATAAAGTCCAACTTTCAGGTAATCATTGTTCTGCTTGGCAATGTCGTAAGCTTTCTTGAAATATTCCTTTGCCTTCTCATAATTGTTTTCTTTGGAATAAAGGATGGCAATGTTGTTCAGGACAATCATTTCATACTTGGGTTCCAACTCTTTCAGGGCAATTGAATAGGCTTCTATGTAATAATTTAGTGCTTCTCCATATTCTAGAAGCTTGTAATAATTGGCTCCGATGTTATTTATAGCAAGAAAATGCTGCTTGTGCCAACGATTTTTTTCGGACAAGGCTCTGGCCTGGGTGAGTAACTCTAATGATTTTATATATTGATTCTTGTTTAAAGCTTCTACACCGGAAGCAATAAGGGAATCACATTTTTCAATGGTATTCGCATTTGCTGGAGCAATAAAAAAAAGGCACAGCACGATACTGAAAAAACAATACCTGAACCGCCTGTTGCTTGTAAACATAGTCTGAAAATATTTATCCAAATATAGTAAGAAGTAATGAAATGGAATAATTAGGCAACAGCGTTCTGTTTTAACTAGTCAATGATGTGTTTTATCTTTTTATTGGTAGCTACAATAGCCTGTTTGTTTTTATAATCAATCCAATCCTGACCTTTCCATTTTCGCATCAGGCTGTCGTAATTTCGCATGATGAAAATGTTATAGACAGCCTTTGATAAATTTCCAAAGCTTCTCGGGAAAGCCCTCAAGCTCATAGAGAATCCTGGCGTCAGGTATTTCATATAGTGCCAATAACCTTCTGGCATATAGAGCATCTCGCCGTGTTTCAGATTGCAGACGAAACCTTTGGCATGCTGCAAGGCTGGAAATTTATCAAAATCAGGATCGTCAAAATCAATGTCTTCCCTCGAAATCAAGGAATGCGGAATCTTGTACATGAATTTCGATTGGTCCTGTGGAAAAATCATACAACGTTTTTCTCCATGAAAATGAAAATGCAGGATGTTCGAATAATCAATATCATAATGCATAAACACCCTAGAGTTCTCGCCGTCAAAAAACAGCATCGGAAGTTGCCGGATCAGATTCAATCCGATGTCGGGCCATTTGAAATCTTCTTTCAATAAAGGAACTTCCTTCATCAGATTGTATAAGAATATCCTGTAATTGGTAGGTTTCGATTGCAGTAAATCGATGTAATCGCTCATTTTCATTCTGGCATGTGCCTCATTGAAACCTTCTTTGAAAGAAACAGGCCTGTCATCATAAAGCGGAACAACCTTTTCGCCCGCAATTTCTTTTATATAGTTGAGGTTCCATTTGGAATAGGCTGGCCAATCCTTTGTAAGTTGTTCAACAACAACCGGTTTTTGTTTCTTTACATAATTGTTGTAAAAATCTTCTTTTGAAATAGTCTTTACACGCTCAATTTGTGTTAGTTGCATTTTCATACAGTAGCGATTAAAATAAATTCTAAAAAAAATGCTCTTAACATTGAGCCAAGAGCAAATTTATATAAGATTATTTTATGGAAAACAACTTTAACAAAAGGAAAAGAATATTATACTTTCAATTTTCCTGATGCCTCCAAGTTTCTTTCAATCGTGTGCCCTGGACGTGACCATTTTGGCTTTTCACCCAAAGGCTGGAATTGTGAATCCGCAGCTTCAACGGTTTCCGGTTGCGACACTTTTGTAAATGGTTTTTGTGGAATCAATCCCAGCATGTCAAACATTTTCATGTCTTCATTAACGTCCGGATTTGGAGTTGTCAACAACTTATCTCCAGCAAAAATTGAATTTGCACCAGCAAAGAAGCACATTGCCTGTCCTTCACGGCTCATGTTCATTCTTCCTGCCGAAAGACGGACCTGCGTTTCTGGCATGATGATTCTTGTTGTGGCAACCATACGGATCATTTCCCAGATTTCAACTGGTTTCTCTTCTTCAAGAGGTGTTCCTTCAACAGCTACCAGGGCATTTATTGGCACTGATTCTGGTTGTGGACTCAAAGTTGACAAGGCAACAAGCATTCCAGCCCTGTCCTCGACACTTTCTCCCATTCCGATAATTCCACCACTGCAAACAGTAACATTTGTTTTACGAACGTTTTCTATGGTTTGCAAGCGGTCTTCAAAACCACGTGTTGAAATAACTTCTTTATAATACTCCTCTGATGTATCCAAGTTGTGGTTGTAGGCATACAAACCAGCTTCTGCCAAACGTTGGGCTTGATTTTCTGTAATCATACCAAGCGTACAGCAAACTTCCATATCCAGTTTATTGATGGTACGAACCATCTCTAAAACCTGGTCAAATTCTGGTCCGTCTTTGACGTTTCTCCATGCAGCTCCCATGCAAACACGAGAAGAACCACTAGACTTTGCACGCAAAGCTTGCGCTTTAACTTGGCTAACTGACATCAGATCGTTTCCTTCAATCTCTGTATGATAACGTGCGGCTTGAGGACAATATCCACAGTCTTCAGGGCAACCACCCGTTTTGATTGATAATAATGTAGAAACCTGAACCACATTTGGATCATGGAATTTCCTGTGAACCGAAGCTGCTTCAAAAAGCAAATCCATCATCGGTTTGTTATATATCGCTATAATTTCTTCTTTCGTCCAGTCGTTTCTTGTGATACTCATACCTCAATTTTTTAATGCTCCAAAAGTAGGCAATTCCCGTTTAAGTAGAAAGTTTCTTTATTTAAAGTTTAAATTCAGAATCATTCCAAAAAACAAAAAGGTTTATAAGATGAAAATTTCCATCGTTATAAACCTTCTCAAAATATAAAAATATTTTTAATTTACCTTGTTGATCACTTCTACCTTGTCTTTCCAATATTGCATCAGACAGAAAGAAATAATGATAGAGGATGCTATTGATTCAAACAATAATCCTATGCAATAATAATGGATGGTCAGTTCTCCCCCTCCAAAAAGGAAACCTTTTGAAAGTTTCTCCAGGTATACTTCTCCACCTTTATACTGAATATAGGCCAACAAGCTGGCAATGCTTAAAACGGCACCAATCATTGAGGTTATAATGGCTGAGATCAAATGGCGGTTGTAACCGCGAATTCCGTCTTTTTGATTCATCTGGATAGTTCGGTTGATACCAAAGGCCACTATAAAAAGGTTGAGTACCCTTAAATAGAATTCATCGGCCAAACCAAGGTATTCCAGGATCAGGAAATATATTCCTATACCCAAAAAGATAATAAATCCATTTGCAAATTCTCTTGACAGTTTCATAACTTTTAATTTTTTTGTTTTTAGTACTAGGTATTCAAATTCTTTTTTACTAAAAGTACAAAATAATCCTTTTGAAATTTCTATTTTTTTGAGGATTTAATAAAAATTTAATAAATGTAAAAGTTGCCGTGGAGTTACTGTTTTATTATATTTCCTTGAGAATCATAGAGTAAAATCCATTCGTTATGAAAAAAATAGTCCCATTTGGCGGCTGCCATATCGGTTCCTGGATTTATCAATTTTTTAAACGTTCCACCGTTTATTGAAGCTTCTGCATTTACAAAAATGCTGATGTCGATTCCTTTTGAAGTAAATTCTTTCTTGATGATCTGTGCCATTTGCCAAATTCCATCAGGATTGGAGGATACAAAGCCTTGTTGTTTTGGCGTCAATCTTTTGAGGTAGTCATACGGGATTTCGGTCTGCGTTTGCTTGTCTATTACTCTAAATGTTGCATAACCTTGACGCTGACGGAGCATCATTCTCCAGCTCAATCGATGTCCTTCTTCTGTCCATAAGACATCTCCTTTTATAAAATGATGACGTATGGGAAGTACAAGTTGAATAATGAAAAAGGGAAGAAAAAAATAGCCTAGGACAGTTTTTCTTTCATTTGTTGGTTCCGAATAATCAACAGGAATTTTTTTTCTAAAAAAGATACTCCTGATTTTTTCGGGTGGATAGAAAAACACAATGAAGCTCAAGGCAAAAAAGGGAAAGATGCCTATCTGCAAGAAAATTGCATTGAAGATGTGAAAGAAAATTGCCGCCAGGAAAGCGATTGTTCTGGTTCTTTTCCAAAGCAGTAATGGGATGATCAGCATATCGAAAGCAATCCCGGAATAAGCAATAAAAAGATGAAAGTAATGCTTGGTGAAAAGATTTTTAAATATTTCGAACTCTGTGTTGGAGAGTATTATTTTGGTGAAACTTCCGTTGAGCCAGCCAGGATAGAATTTGGCAACGGTTGCAAAAAAATAAACAATGGAAACTTGAAGGATCATGACTGCAGAGCACCATTGCGGCATTGTATTTTGCTTGATTCCAGGATTGTTTTTCACATCCAAGGAAGCATATCTGTTCGCCGGTAGAAAAAGCATAATTAGGCAAACAAGGATCAGAAGGTAATAATGATTGTTGTAGGATGATTTCTGCATCAAATAAACACCGGTCCAGAGAATTGTAAACAATCCAAGTGAAAGGCGGTACTTATAGCCAAGCATTACCAGGATGCCGCAAATTCCCATAAGGCAGAAATAAAAATACATTCCGTAACCTGGAAGTGGCTGCAGCCATTCCATCCCGATGTGTGAGAAAGTAAATTCAGGATCGATGAGCACTCTCTTTACCCAACCCGTAAGAATGGCACCGAAAGTTTCGGCCGCCAGAAGAAATCCCAGAAATATCCTGAAAATAATCAATGGTGCATTGTCAATAGGTTGGAAGAGTTTCTTCAGCATCATTTTTCATTTTTGATGAATTCTAATGAATAGATCTTGTCCAGTGCCAATTGTTCTTTCAATTTTAGAACAGATTCGAATTTTTGTTCAGAACGGATCCTGCTTAAAATGGAAACCCTTAATTCCTTGTCGTATAAATCCTCAGCGAAGTCAAAATAATGAATTTCTATGGTTTGACCTTCTCCGTTTACAGTTGGATTAAATCCGATATTCATCATCCCGTAAACCTTTTTACCATCGATTATACTGCTGACAACATAGACACCATTTTGAGGAATCAGCTTGTAATTTTCCTTGATGGAAAGATTTGCAGTCGGAAAATCGATGGTCCGGCCCAATTGTTTTCCTTTTACAACTGCTCCCGTAAGGAAGTAGCTGTAGCCCAGATAATTATTGGCCAATTCAATATTTCCATCTAACAGTGAGTTTCTGATTTTTGTAGAACTGACCGAAACTTCATCGATTTCCTGTGGTGAAATCTGTTCAACTTCAAAATTGTAAAGTGCTCCAAAAACAATCAAATCATCAATATTGGCAGTCCTGTTTCTGCCGAAACGATGGTCGTGGCCAATAATTATTTTTTTGATATTGAAAATATCCACCAATATGTTTTTGACGAATTCTTCTGCAGTCAATCTTGAAAAAGCTTGGTCAAACGGATGTATGACCAGGTTGTCGAGACCATTTTTTTCTAACAGGAAAGCCTTTTCCTCAATCGTATTCAATAATTTAATTTCAGAATCTCCTTGTAAAACCATCCGAGGATGGGGAAAAAACGTAAGTACAATGGATTCCGTATTTGCATCAGTATTCTGAACCAGACGTTCTATTATTTTTCTATGGCCAATATGGACACCGTCAAAAGTGCCAAGCGTGACGATGGTTCCGGAAGTTGTTTTGAAATCCTGTATTGAATTAAAAATCTTCAAAATTTTGGTTTTTAGAGTGATGCAAATTTATGGGTATGCGGTCAATAAATAAAATGTAATGTTGCTTTTTTGGATTTTAAAGGGTCAGATTTCAATAAATAGTTTCTGTTCAAATTGTTCTAGTACAGATTTGGGTTTTTTGTTAAAGTCAGGGATGACAAATAGTCAATAAAATCCACAACATTATGAAAATGTGTTAAATAATGTGGTTTTATTAGATAAGTAAATGAATTAAATGTTTTAAAGTATTAATTTTGCTCAATCAAGAAATAATAAATAAATTATGAAATTAAAAATACTAGTAACCGTAGTAGCAATTCTGACTTTTTCTTTAAGTTTTTCCCAAGGAAATATCTGGACAAAAATTGATGAAGGAAGAACAAAAGGATTAGATAAAGTAGAAAGGATCTCTACACCAAGTGAATACCAACTTTTTCACTTGAATTATGAAAGCCTGAAAAGCCAATTGCAATTGGCACCTACAAGAGATGCTTCTGGTGCTTTGTCAAATGTAATTGTCGCATTCCCGAATGCAGAAGGTAATCTTGAAAATTACAGGATTTATGAAGCTTCTGTTATGGAAGCAGAGTTGGCAGAAAAGCATCCTGAAATTCAATCCTATGTAGGTCAGGGAATTGAGAATCCTAGAGCCAGGATTTATTTGACGACAACCCTTTTTGGACTGCACACTATGACACTTTCTGAAAATGGAACGTTTTATGTAGACCCTTATACGAAAGACTTGCAAAATTATATTGTTTACAATAAATCAAGTTTGAACAATACAAGAACTTTCGGATGCCAAGTTGAAAATACTTTGCAAAACAGAACACAATCGGATGAATTTGAATCACCTTCACCTGTGGCAATGGCTAACGATGGCCTTTTCAGGACATATAGATTGGCAATGGCATGTACTATTGAGTATGCAGCTTATCACGTAAATGCAGCTGGACTTAATTCAGGTACAGAAGCTCAAAAAAAGGATGCAGTTTTGGCAGCTATGAATGTAACAGTTGCTCGTGTGAATAGCGTTTATGAGATTGATATGTCGTTAAGAATGGTTTTGGTGGCCAATAACAAGAATATCATTTTTATCACTTCTGATAATTTTAATAACAATGATGCAAATACGCTTATTACGCAAAGTCAATCGGTGATTAACGGATCAATCGGCTTTCTAAACTATGATATAGGACATACCGTTAGTACCGGTGGTGGAGGTCTTGCTAGTTTAGGATCAGTCTGTACTAATCTTAAAGCAAGAGGTATTACAGGCTCGTTTGCTCCAGTAGGAGATCCTTTTAGTATTGATTATGTAGCCCATGAAATGGGACATCAATTTGGAGCACCACACACATTCAATAATTCTTGTGGAGGAAACAGAGAACCAGGTTATGCTGTCGAGCCAGGAAGTGGTTCTACCATAATGGCATATGCGGGAATTTGCCCATCTAATGTGCAGAATAATTCTGATGCTTATTTTCATGCAATTAGTATTGCTGCAATGATGGACCATATCACAGGATCTGGAAATTGTGTTGTAGGGGTTCCAAATAATAATACGGCACCAGTTATAACACCGGTTACCAATTATACAATTCCAATAGGAACAGCTTTTGTCTTGAAAGGAAATGCGACAGATGATGAAACAACTTTGACGTATTGTTGGGAGCAAACTGATTCAGGGCAATCTGTAGCTATACCCAGTGCAACTTCTACAACTTCAAATCCTAATTTCAGATCAAGAATGCCATCTTCATCTCCCAACAGATATATGCCTTCTATGCAGTATATTTTAGCTGGTAACCTAACAAATAGCCCAGTGAGCTGGGAGATAATACCAAATGTTGCAAGAACGATGGGATTTGCATTAACTGTAAGGGATAATCAATTGGTAAATGGAGGACAAACTTCAAGATCAGATATGACTGTAACATTCAATGCAGCTTCGGGACCTTTTAGAGTCACTTCTCAAAACACAGCGGGAATAACTTGGACAAATGCTCCACAGACCATTACTTGGAATGTAGCAAACACGAATGTAGCACCAGTAAATACGGCAAATGTAAATATCCTATTGTCTACTGATGGGGGTTTGACTTATCCAATTACATTAGCTGCTAATACTCCAAATGATGGAACAGAGGTAATAACAGTTCCAAGTGCTGTTTCTTCTACTTGCAGGATAATGATTGAGGCGGTGAATAACATATTTATTGCGGTAAATTCAACCCAATTCGCTGTAGACAATAACTTGAGTACAACCAATTTTGGATTGAAAGATTTCAAATTATATCCAAATCCTAATACTGGAAACTTTAGCATTGAATTTGATTCTGCAACTTCAACAGACATCAACATTGCAGTTTATGACATCCGAGGAAGACAGATTTTTGACAAGACGTATCAAAATACAGGTATGTTCTCACAAAACCTGCAACTGAATAATGTACAGGCAGGAGTTTATTTGGTGAACATCAATGATGGAGATAAGAAAGAAACGAGAAAGATTGTCATCAATTAATCATTCTTGACCAAACAAAAAAGCCGTCTGAAAGCAATTTCAGACGGCTTTTTTAGTTCTAGCAAGGTGTTTTTCAAGTCTTTTTTGTTAAAATACAAACCGTTTTTATATTTTTGCACCACTATGGCAAAACAAGAAGATTTATTTAAGAATGTAGTTTCGCACGCAAAGGAATACGGATATATTTTTCCGTCAAGCGAAATTTACGATGGTTTGAGTGCGGTTTACGATTATGCACAAAACGGAGTAGAATTAAAAAAGAACATCAGGGAATATTGGTGGAAATCAATGGTGCAGATGCACGAGAACATCGTGGGTCTTGATGCTGCAATCCTGATGCATCCAACCACTTGGAAAGCTTCCGGACACGTGGATGCTTTCAACGATCCGTTGATTGACAACAAGGATTCAAAAAGAAGATATAGGGCAGATGTCTTGATTGAAGATTATGCGGAGAAACTCAATCAGAAAGCCGAAAAAGAAATAGAAAAAGCAAGTGTTCGTTTTGGCGAAGCATTCAACCGTGAGGAATTTGTTACTACAAATGGAAGAGTTGTGGAATATCTTTCAAAGAAAAAAGAAATCTTGGAAAGAATGGCACGTTCCCTTGGAAACGAGGATTTGGCTGATGTGAAAGCCTTGATCGAAGAACTTGAAATTGCCGATCCCGAAACAGGTTCAAGGAATTGGACAGATGTGAAGCAATTCAACTTGATGTTCGGAACAAAACTGGGAGCTTCAGCAGAAAGTGCTATGGACTTATACCTTCGTCCCGAAACGGCTCAAGGTATTTTTGTAAACTTCCTGAATGTTCAAAAATCAGGTAGGATGAAGATTCCTTTTGGTATTGCCCAAACAGGAAAAGCATTCAGGAATGAGATTGTAGCGAGACAATTCATCTTCCGTATGCGTGAATTCGAACAAATGGAAATGCAATTTTTTGTGAAGCCAGGCGAGGAAATGAAATATTATGAATACTGGAAAACAACTCGTTTGAACTGGCATTTGTCTCTTGGTTTGGGAAAAGAAAATTACCGTTTCCACGATCACGAAAAATTAGCACATTATGCAAATGCAGCAGCAGATATAGAATTCAATTTCCCATTCGGATTCAAGGAATTGGAAGGAATCCACTCCAGAACGGATTTCGATTTGAAGGCACACGAACAATTTTCAGGGAAGAAAATGCAATATTTCGACACTGAAGAAAATAAAAACTACACACCTTATGTGGTTGAAACTTCCGTAGGTTTGGACAGGATGTTCCTGGCAGTCTTCTCTAATTCATTGAAAGAAGAAACCTTGGAAGACGGTTCAACAAGAACAGTTTTGCAATTGCCTTCGGTGCTGGCACCAACAAAAGCAGCCGTTTTGCCATTGGTTAAAAAAGACGGATTGCCAGAAGTAGCCCGCAAGATCATCGAAGAGTTGAAATGGGATTTCAATGTAGCCTATGATGAAAAAGATGCTGTTGGTCGTCGTTACAGACGCCAGGATGCTCTTGGAACACCATTCTGTATCACGGTTGACCACCAGACTTTGGAAGATCAGACAGTTACCATCCGTCATAGAGATAGTATGAAACAAGATCGAGTTGCCATTTCTGAATTAAAAGGAATTATAGAAGATGAAGTCTCGATGAAAAATTGGTTGATGAAAACCAAGGTATAATCGGAAATGATATAAATTAAAAAACGGAGACCTAGGTCTCCGTTTTTTTTATGCTATAAATAAAGCTTTTAATTCTGTAGCTTCAGATGGTTTCATCTTGCCGGCCAAAACGAGGCTCAATTGTTTTCTTCTCAAGGCGGCATCAAAACGTTCTTTCTCTAAATCCGTTTCGGGAACAATTGGAGCTACTTCTACGGGTCTTCCAGTGTCGTCAACCGCTACGAAAGTATAAATCGCTTCGTTCGCTTTGTTTTTATGGCCCGATTCCCGGTCTTCGATCCAAACATCGATGAAAATTTCCATTGAACTTTTAAAACTTCTGGACACTTTGGCTTCAACTGTAACAACACTTCCCAAAGGAATCGCCCTGTTAAAGGCAACATGATTCACAGAAGCCGTAACTACAATCCTACGGGAATGTCTTCTTGCAGCGATACTTGCGGCACGGTCCATCCTGGCCAATAATTCGCCACCAAAGAGATTGTTCAAAGGATTCGTTTCACTTGGCAAAACCAAATCGGTCAATACCGTCAAGGAGTCTGAAGGATGTTTTGGAGACATAATTTTTTCTTGCAAAGATAAATACGTTTGAAAGAAAAATCCCGATTTGCATTGAAATAATTCAGGCAAATCGGGATTTAAATTTTATAGATCTTTGATGAGCAACCAGGCTTCCGTGTTTTGTGTCTTGTGGATCTCGGCCATTGCTTTTTGCGATTCTGCATAAGTGGCGTAGCTTCCATAAAGTACTGGAAACAGTCCGAATTTATTCTTTTCAAGCCTTCTGGATTTGAATCCTTCCTTGCTCAATCGTTCAAAAATTCGCTGTGCATTGCTTTCTTCTCGAAAAGCTCCGGCAACAATATGGTAGGAAAGTTTTTGTTCTTTGACGGTAAGTTTTACATTCGGAAGCGGACTTTCGATAAAAAAAGTAGCTTCTTGAATCTTGTCCTCAACCTCTTTTTGAACTTGGGTTTGGACTAATTTGGTTTCTTCCAAGACTCTTTCTTCATACAAATTGGCACCGAAAAATCCAGTTCCACCTAATGCTACAGCAAAAACAGCAGCATATTTAAGATAAGAATAACTTCTAGAAGTAGCCGTTTCTGGAATCAGGACAATTGGTTCTTTTTCTTCAAGAACAGGACTTTCCTGAGCCATTTCTCTTTTTACCAAAGGAGAAACAAAAGAAGTCAGGCCAAAAGCGGCCGTATGATAATTGATATGATTCGAAGCTTCGAAAACAAGGCTTCCCTCGTGGTTCAAGGAAACTGTTCCTATATTTTGCAACACGATACTTTGATTGTTCAAAAGGGCATTTTTCCACAATGAAACTTCTTTCTGCATATCCTGGACAGCTGTTTCATAAGAAGTCTTTTCCATTTGAGAAATATGACTGGCCAAGAGCCCGTCGTTATTCTTCAGATAGGAATTAAAGGAAACCAGCTTTTTTGGAGGATAGAAAGTATTGGCACTTTCGTCCCATTGAGCCGATTGGATTTCAGTCAAGAAAGCACCGAATCCAGGAACGGTAACGCATTGGTATCTGTATAAAAGTTGTGATATGTATTGTTCCATCTTCATAACAACAAAGTTAGATATTAACCGAGGCTGTCAAAATTTTATCAACAAATTTTATTAACAATTTCAAAAAAATGTCTTTAATTTGAAAATCAATTATTTGCCATGAACGAACAGGAATTATTTTACGTATTAGCACTTCAAAAAGTAGAATTGGTAGGCGATATTGTCGCTAAAAAATTAATCAGCCACATTGGAAACGCTCAGGATGTTTTTAAGGCGAAACCTTCCCAGCTGTCTTCAATTGATGGAGTGGGAACCATTCTGGTCAACAATCTCAAGAACCAAAAGGTTTTTAAGAAAGCAGAAGCCGAGCTAAGGTTCATCACCCAGAATAAAATTGATACTGCTTTTTTCAAGGACGACAACTATCCAGAAAAACTCAAGCATTGCATTGATGGTCCCGTTTTGCTCTTCACTTCTGGAAGCATCAATCTGAAGAACAGGAAAATCATCAGTATCGTCGGAACGCGGCAAATAACACCCCAAGGAGCGGAATTTTGCAAAAAACTCATAGCCGATTTGGGACCACTTGATCCAATTATTGTGAGTGGTTTTGCTTATGGTGTTGACATTGTTGCCCATCAAGCTGCCATTGAAAACAATCTTCAAACGATTGGCGTTGTCGCCCATGGTCTGAACCAAGTTTATCCAAGTGGCCACAAAAAGTATGTAGCCAAGATGAAAGAGAACGGAGGTTTTATAACCGAGTTCTGGAGTTCTTCCAAGCCCGACAAGGAAAATTTTGTCCGAAGAAACCGTGTAGTTGCCGGAATGTCCGAAGCTACAATTGTGATTGAATCTGCCGACAAGGGTGGTTCGCTTATCACGGCCAATATGGCCAACGATTACAACCGTGATGTGTTTGCCGTTCCCGGAAGAATTACCGATAAGTACAGCCAAGGTTGCAATAATCTGATCAAGACCCAGAAGGCAAATCTGCTTGCTTCGGCTGCCGATTTGATTTATATTCTGAATTGGGACATTGAGAAAAAACCTAAACCAGTACAAAAACAACTTTTTGTTTCCCTTGATAATGAAGAACAGAAGGTGTATGATTTCCTTCAAAAGAACGGCAAGGAATTATTGGACATCATCGCGCTCCAATGCAATTTTCCTATTTTCAAGATATCGGGGCTATTGTTAAATATGGAGCTAAAAGGGGTGATCCGCCCCTTGCCAGGAAAACTATTTGAGGCGATCTAGTTGTTTATATAGCGTATAAAAGTTTCATAGAAGAATGGATTCCTATGCTTTGCATAGTAAAAGTGATATTTAAATCAGTACACTCTGCGGTCAAAATAAAAAACGCTTCATCTGAATGAAGCGTTTCCTTTTATCCCTTAAATCCTAATTTCTCTCGAACCCTGCTCAAGACCCCGTCAGCTATAGCTCCGGCCTTTTCAGCGCCAAGTTCCAATGCTTTTTCAAGTTCGTCAAGATTGTTCATATAATAAGTATACTTCTCCCTTTCAGTTTTGAACTTTTCAGTAATCAATTCAAAAAGCGCCTGCTTTGCATGGCCCCAACCAAAATCACGGTTTACATTTCTATATTTTTCCAGCATTTCTGCCTGTTGCTGTTCAGTAGCAAGAAGCTTGAAGATGGTAAAAATCTTGCAAGTTTGCGCATCTTTAGGCTCTTCTAAAGGCGTGCTGTCCGTTTCAATGGACATCACCTGTTTGCGCAAAGCCTTGTCGTCCAAGAAAATATTGATGATGTTGTTAGCTGATTTGCTCATCTTTCCACCATTCGTTCCCGGAACCAACATCGTGTTTTCAGCGGTTATGGCTTCTGGCAACACGAAAGTTTCTCCCATCTGGTTGTTGAAACGCGAAGCAACATCACGGGTGATTTCCAGATGCTGCAATTGGTCTTTTCCAACAGGAACAAATTCCGCATCGTATAATAAAATATCAGCAGCCATCAACATCGGATACGTGAACAATCCTGCATTAACGTCCGAAAGCCTGTCTGATTTATCCTTGAAAGAATGTGCCAGCGTCAGACGCTGGAACGGAAAAAAACAGCTCAAATACCAAGATAATTCGGCAGTCTGAGCAACATCCGATTGGCGGTAAAAGATAACTTTATTGATGTCAACCCCACAGGCAAGCCAGGTTGCGGCAGTACTATATGTATTTTCTCTTAAAGTAGCTGCATCTTTGATTTGCGTAATAGAATGCAAATCTGCAATAAAAAGGAACGTTTCGTTCTCTGGTTGGTTTGATAATTCAATTGCAGGAAGGATTGCCCCCAAGAGGTTTCCCAAATGTGGAGTTCCAGTGCTCTGAATGCCTGTCAGTATTTTCGCCATCTTGATTTGATTTGCTGCAAAGGTCGGAAAGTTTTTTATTTTTATAACCACCAAAGACACCAAGACTCAAAGTTTTCACGAAGATAAAGAAGCGTTTTTGGAAATTGTTTGCCAAACAAAGTGAGTGTTTTGAAGGAATGTATGAATTGAATTCATACATTTGGGAGGCAAAAGTCAAAAAATTCCTTTGCCGATTAAAGAATACCCAATAGTGGGTTCAAATAAAAACAGATAAATGCGATTTCTCAAGATCATTTTTTGGATACTCTGGCGAATTTGGTTCTATATAATGATGGGACTTCCCATAATCATCATGTTACCTTTCCTGGTAATTTCTATTTTAAAGGAAAAATGGTATCCCTATTTCTTTGTGATGGCCAGGATCTGGGCCAAATGCATCTTGTATGGAACCGGGTTCTATTATAAGATAGAAAGGGAAGAAGTCTTGCCTGTTGGCAAAAGTTATATGTTTGTTGCCAATCACACTTCGATGACCGACATTATGCTGATGCTTGCTGTAGTAAGGCATCCATTTGTTTTTGTAGGCAAGAAGGAATTGTCGAAGATTCCACTTTTTGGATTTTTCTATAAGAGGACTTGTATCCTCGTTGACAGAAGCAGTTCGAAAAGCAGGATGGCTGTTTTTGAGCGTGCACAAAAGAGGCTGAACCAAGGCTTGAGCGTTTGTATTTTTCCTGAAGGAGGAGTTCCAGACGATGAAACCGTCTTGTTGGATGAGTTCAAAGATGGTGCTTTCCGTTTGGCTATCGAGCATCAGATTCCGATTGTGCCGTTGACATTTGCAGATAACAAGGAGCGTTTCTCTTATACTTTCCTGAGTGGAAGTCCAGGATTGATGCGAGTAAAAGTACATAAGGCAATTGCTACAGAAGGAAAAACCTTGAACGATAAGAAGGAAGTCAAGGATAAAGTTCGGACGGTAATCTACCATCAGTTGCTGAAGTTCAGGGAATAAAAAAAGACCCACCAAAGTGAGTCTTTCTTTTGCCTTATCACCCCGAAGCAATAAAGCCCAAAAACAAATAACAAAATTAACTAAAAATTAAAACTGACACCGGAATAAAGCCCGATGAAATAAGGCTTGAAGTTTCCGGCATCTTTATTAAACGTATTGATCTGATACTTAAACATAGGCTCAAAATTAGCCTCAAACGATTTCCAGAAACGATACCTGAAACCCACACCCACATTCGTACTAAAGTGCACATCGTTCAGGTTCTTTGCTCTTCCCAGACTCGCCGACATGATAGAAGAAGAAACTGATACTTCATTTTCATTAAGGAACAAGGTACTCAATCCTCCAATCAGATTCACCCCGAATTGCTTGTCAATCAATTTGTACGACATCTCGACTGGGACCTCAAAATACCCCATCCTTTGGGTCATTACACCTTCGTTTGTGTTTTGAATACCGTTATCGAAAGGTCGCAGTGCTTCAGAATTGCTCTGGCTAATAACCTGTATTGTTGATCCTGCAGCTGAACTTGATAGATTTCCAAAACTTACTTGGTCCATGGCGGCAAAGAAAACAACATCGTTTGTGTTATACCCCAGAGTGAATTTGTTGACTCCCGTTCTGACAGAGATTTTCTTGCTCACAGCATAATTTACACCGACACCAAAGCTCAGATTGTTTTCATACGATTTGCTGTTCTCTGCAAATTGCCCATCAATAGGCGAACCATTTGAAGTCGAGCTGAAATAAATAGGGGCAACATTCGATGTTATCTGCCACCTATTCATCTTAGCTTCAGCAATCGCATTCTTTTCTTTTTCATTTTTCTCTAGCAATTCTTCCAGTGCATTGGGTTCAGCAACAGCAACAGCCGTTGAATCTTTCTTGGTCGCATCAATCTTTCCGGCTGTATCAATTGCAGGAAAATTATCTTTCTTGATGCTATTTTGCTCGTCAGCCGTTTTCTGATTTACAGCGATAGAGGAGTTTGGTTTTTCTTCCTTGGAGAGTTTGTCTTTGGAAGTCTTTGGAACAATATTGTTTCCTGGGTTATTTCTATCTTCAACCGCAACAGCATTATTCTTTTCAGATTTCGAAACCGAATTGATATTCTTTGTATTGCTGTTTTGTGAAGCTCTTTTATTTTTTACAGCGTTCGATCCATTGTCAGCAACTGCAACAGCGTTGTTCTGTGGAGCATTTGAAATCGAATTTGTATTTTCTGCATTTGTATTCGCAGCACCTTTTTTGCTTTTACCCGTTTTAGAAGGATTATTCACAACTGCATTCTCCTGATTTGTTGGCGCAATTGAATTTCTAGCTGCTTTTTTCTTTGCAGGAGCTTTTTCAACTTTTGTTGGAACAGTTGCAACCGCATTGTTTTTTTCTGAAGAAATTCCAGAATTGACTTTGTTTGTTTTTGTCTTTTGGGATTCCGTCTGATTCACGATAGCATCTTTCACACCTGTTTCTGGATCATTCGTGCTGTTTGTCTTTTGATGGATTGATGATTTAACCGTTTTTGTTTTTTCAATAGTATTCTTTTCAGTTGAATTTCCGGTATTTGCAACCGACTCATCTTCGGGAGTTTTTTCAATCGAATTATTATTCCCGTTTGATTGTTTCTCGCTTCCTATTACAACCTGATTGTTTTCAACAGAGGTTGAATCATTCAATAGGAAATTAAAAGCAAAGAATCCCAAGAGCAAGCCAGCGGCAATTCCTGTCAGCTTGAACCATATCGGGATTACCCTTCGCTTTTTCTTTTCTCTTAATACTGCGTCAATATTGACCCAAATCTGCTCATTCGGCTCAACTTCGAAATCCTTGAATTTCTCTTGAAACAGTCTGTCTATGTTTTTCTTATCGCTCATTTCGCTGATGGTACTATTTTTTTTCCTGTATGAAGGTCTATCTTTTCTTTTAGAATCGCCCTGGCCCTGGCCAGATTTGATTTGGTGGTTCCGGTGGTAATTTCAAGCATGTCTGAAATTTCCTTGTGGGAATATCCGTCAAGTACATATAAATTAAAAACCAATCGGTAACGATCCGGAAGCTCTTGGATAATGTTCATTAAGAATTCTAATGAAATATTCTCATCGTCAAGTTCCAGGGTTTCTTCTTCTGGAATGTCTTCGTTTACAATTTCTAAAAACCGCACACCTGTACGGTACTTTTGAAGTGCATTGTTGACCATTATCCGTTTTGCCCAGCCTTCAAAGGAACCCTTGAAGTTAAACTGGTCGATTTTTTTGAATATGATTATAAATCCGTCCTGTAAATTATCTTCAGCTTCGGCATAATTTACCGAATACTTCAAGCATACACCAAAAAACTTTGCAGAAAACAATCTGTACAATTGTTCCTGAGCCTTTGCATCATTTTTTTTGCAATCAGTAATGAGCTGTTCTAAACCCACGGGCTGTTTTTGGTGTTAATTATAGTTGACCGGAATAGATACTTCTTCAAAAATATCGTTTCCGTAAGTATCTTTTCCTTTGTAAAATTTAAAAATATAAGGTTGAGTTGCATTTTGAGCACCTTCAACTTTAAAAGTAAAGCTTGTTTCGATTGGTTCTTGATTTTCCAATTCCTGGCAATCGGGGTTGTCTAGAACATAGGTTTGAATCCCTACAGTTGTCGTGTAACCTTCGGTCTTGTAATAGCATCCTTCATAAACGTGACAATTTGAGGGTTTTTTATAAGTCATTATAATCTCATAGTTCTGACCAAGAGTTACACTCTGAGGCACTATAAAACTTTCCACAGGAAGTACTTCATAATAGAATCTTGGTTCGTCATTTTCTTCCAGCGAACAAGAGCTTATGGTAATAATTGCTAAAAGAAGCAAGGCAATCTTTTTCATTTTAAAATTAAATTTTCTGTATGTAGTTCTTAATAGATGTGATTTCCTCTGTTTGGTTGCGTTTACGGTAAAAAAAAACATCCGTTTTGGCGGATGTTTTTAGTATTTAAGCGTTGTTTTCTTTTATCTGGGCTTTGATTTTCAACTCAAGTTCTTCTGCCATTTCTGGATTGTCTTTTATCAAGGCTTTCACGGCATCACGGCCTTGGCCTAATTTGGTTTCGCCATAGCTGAACCAAGAACCTGCTTTCTTGATGATTTCAAACTCAACGGCCAAATCTAGAATTTCACCATTTTTAGAAACACCTTCGCCGTACATGATGTCGAATTCAGCTGTTTTAAAAGGTGGGGCCACTTTGTTTTTTACCACTTTTACTTTTGTTCTGTTTCCGATAACATTGTCACCATCTTTAATTTGGGAAGAACGACGTATGTCCAAACGAACCGAAGCGTAAAATTTCAAGGCATTTCCTCCTGTTGTAGTTTCAGGATTTCCAAACATGACTCCGATTTTCTCTCTCAATTGGTTGATGAAGAAAACCGTGCAATGTGTCTTGCTGATGGTTCCTGTCAGTTTTCTCAAGGCTTGTGACATCAATCGGGCGTGAAGACCCATTTTTGAATCTCCCATTTCACCTTCAATCTCGCTTTTTGGAGTCAATGCGGCAACCGAGTCAATAACTACGATATCAATTGCTCCAGAACGGATCAGGTTTTCAGCAATTTCCAAAGCCTGTTCTCCATTATCCGGTTGAGAAATGATTAGATTCTCGATGTCCACACCTAGTTTTTCTGCATAATTCCTGTCGAAGGCATGTTCCGCATCGATAAAGGCTGCAATTCCACCTGCTTTTTGAGCTTCGGCAATCGCATGAAGCGTCAAGGTGGTTTTTCCTGAAGATTCAGGACCGTATATTTCAATAATTCTACCTTTTGGATAACCGTTTACACCAAGGGCCAAATCGAGACCTAATGAACCTGACGAAATAGTTTCTACTTCCTCGATGGCTTTGTCTCCCATTTTCATCACCGTACCTTTTCCGTAGGTTTTGTCTAATTTGTCAAGTGTTAGCTGTAAGGCTTTTAACTTTGCTTCTTTCTCTGAACTCATCTTTTCTTTCATATATTGTAAGGCACTTATTTTTCGTAAAAATAGTTTTTTTTTGTCTTCTAAATTAATTAAAATGAAATAAATAATTTGTATGTTGTTTATTCTTTCAAACGTGTTTCAATGTCCATCCTTTCATGCAGTATCCTTATGATTTCTATAATACCATCCTTGGAATTTCTAAAAAAAATCAAATGTGATTTTACTTTTGAATAACGATATCCTTTTCTTACTGGATCAAAATCTTTTCCTGATTCAAAGTTTTCAGAAATAAATTCAATTTCATCAAAAATCAGATTGTAATATCGGTCGGCTTGTATTTTTGACCAGTTTTCGGCAGTATAAATCCAAATCGAATTGATGTCTTCAATTGCTTTTTCACTAATCCTATATGCCATTTTCAGAATGTTTGGCGTGTAATTTTTTTAAGTTTTCTTTCGGATCGAAATTTTCAACCAATTTGCTTTTCTCTCCGATTTTTAATTCTGTAATTAATGATTTGGTTTTGTTTTCTTCCTGTTCAAAAATGCGTAAAGCCGTTCGTACAACCTCGCTTACAGAAGTGTATTTGCCAGAAGCGATTTTTTCGCTGATAAAATTCTCGAAATATTCACCTAATAATATGGATGTATTTTTAGCCATTTTGTTTTTTCTTCAAAAATACCAATTATTGGTATTTCTTCAAAGCTATTTGTGAATTTTATTGCCAAAATCTAGTTCGTAGTGCCGTGATACGGAGTTTTGCTTAAGAAATCCCTCCAAGCTTCGCACAGCTCTTTGAAATCTAATAGTGGAAATAGGGGATAAATAATGTTTTCGAATTTATCATCTAAAAAGCAATTCCTTTAGCTGTAATAATTGCAACCTCATTCTCTAAAGAAATTGTTTCATCCTCTATTTGATTGCCATCAATAGCATTTTTTACATCATTTAAAATCAAATCCATTGTTTCTACATCCTTTATTTGAGCAATAAAATAGATAGTTGGATCCTTAATTAGCGATTTTGCCACTTTAGTGATTATCCCTTCTTCTTTTAGGTTTAAAAATTCAATTTTATATTTTTGAACAGCATTCATAAATTAATTCCTCAGACCATGCAATCTCGCAACATATTTCCCTACCACATCAAATTCTAAATTGATTTTGGTGCCGATTTTGAAGTTTTTAAAATTCGTATGTTCATAGGTGTAAGGAATAATCGCAACACTGAATTCATTTTTCTTTGAATTTACAACCGTCAAGCTTACGCCGTTAACCGTGATTGAGCCTTTTTCGATGGTAATGTTGTTCCAGCTTTCATCGTATTCAAAAGTATAATACCAGCTTCCGTTTGCATTTTCAACACTCTTGCAAATTCCCGTCTGGTCCACGTGTCCTTGAACGATATGCCCATCAAGCCGGTCGCCTAATTTCAAAGCGCGTTCCAGATTTACAACATCACCCGTTTGCCAATCGCCAACATTTGTTTTCTCGATGGTTTCCCTGATTGCTGTTACGGTATAAGCATCATCATTCAAGGCAACAACTGTCAGGCAAATGCCATTATGCGAAACACTTTGGTCAATTTTCAATTCATTTGTGATAGAGGAAGAGATGGTAAGATGCAGATTATCGTTTTCTTTTCGGACTTCTTTAACCGCCCCGAGTGATTCTATGATTCCTGTAAACATTTCTTGTTTTATTTTACTAAATTTGTACCTCAAAATTAGCAATAAATAACCTGAAGAGAATGAAAAAAGCAGAAAATATAATCGTTGGAATTTCAATCGGAGATTTAAACGGTATTGGAAGCGAAATAGTACTGAAGACATTCGAAGATGCAAGAATGCTCGAGATGTGTACACCGGTTATTTTTGCCAATGTAAAGACACTTTCTTTTCTTAAGAAAAGTTTCGAATCGACGACAATGCTTCACGGTATTGATAAACTCGATCAGATTCTTACGGGAAAAATCAACGTGCTGAATGTTTGGCGTGAAGGTTTTACATTGGAATATGGTGTAAACGATGAAACGGTTGGCAAATTCGCAATCAAGTCATTCGTTGCGGCAACCGATGCTTTAAAAGAAGGTTTGGTTGATGTTTTGGTGACAGCTCCAATCAATAAATATAATGTACAATCCGAAGAGTTTAAATTCCCAGGACATACCGATTATCTGAATCAGGAATTGGAAGGAAATGCCTTGATGCTGATGGTCCAGGATAACTTGAGAGTAGGGTTGTTGACCGATCATATTCCGGTAAACGAAGTGGCTTCGCATTTGACTGAAGCTCTGATCCGTCAGAAAATAGAAACCGTAAAGCAATCCTTGATTCAGGATTTCAGTATCAATAAACCAAGAATTGCCGTTTTAGGATTGAATCCTCATGCAGGTGACGGCGGAGTTATTGGTAAAGAAGACGATGAAATCATCAAGCCGGTAATCAAGAAGATGTTTGAAAAGGGGACATTGGTTTTCGGCCCTTATCCAGCAGATGGTTTTTTTGGAAGCAGCCAATATGAGAAATTCGATGCCGTGATAGCGGCTTATCACGATCAGGGATTGATCCCGTTCAAGACATTGTCTTTTGGAAGTGGCGTAAATTATACTGCGGGTTTGAATAAAATTCGAACGTCGCCCGATCACGGAACGGCTTATGACATTGCAGGAAAAGGAATTGCAGATTATAATTCCTTCAAGGAAGCTGTTTATTTGGCGCTTGACATTTATAATTCAAGAAATGGATATGCCGAAATCACCAAAAAACCATTGAAAACAAAGGAAAAACACTTATAAACAAAAAAATGTTTATAACCCTTTTGATTTTGCGATAAATTTATATCTTTGCACTCCCAAGTTTGGGACAAATTGTTGATACCATGAAGCAGTTAAATGAATATTTAATTCCTTTTATAGGATTAAAGTTGGGAAAACACCAGTTTGAGTATCAAATAAATAAAAAGTTCTTTGATCACTTTGGTTATGATGACTTTGAAAGTTCAGATATCAAAGTAAATGTAGTTTTGGAAAAGAAAAGTACGATGCTCGAGTTGAATTTCAAGCATAAGGGTACGGTTCACGTTCCTTGCGATCTGACGAGCGAAATGTTTGATATGCCGGTTAAAGGCAAATTGAGGTTGGTGGTTCAGTTTGGAGAGGAATTCAATAACGACAATGATGAGTTGTTGATATTGCCACACGGTGAACATCAGATAGATATAAGTCAATACATCTATGAAATGATTGTGCTCTCGATTCCATTAAAACGAGTTCATCCAGGAATAAAGGACGGAAGTTTGGATACTGAAGCCTTGAAGAAACTGAAAGAACTGACGGTCAAAGAAAAAAAGAAAGAGGTTAAAGAAGAAGAGAATATCGACCCACGTTGGGACAAATTAAAACAACTATTAACGGATAAATAATATAGTAAAATGGCACATCCTAAAAGAAAAATCTCGAAAACAAGAAGAGATAAGAGAAGAACTCATTACAAAGCTACAGTTGCTCAAATCGCTACATGCCCTATAACAGGAGAAGCACATTTGTACCACAGAGCTTACTGGCACGAGGGTAAAATGTACTACAGAGGACAAGTTGTTATCGACAAGTCTGTTGCTGTTGCATAATACATTTTAGCAGTTAAAATTTAAACTCTCCCCCGTGAGAGTTTTTTTTGTTGTTTAAAACTTTAGTGTTAAATAACTAGATTTAAAACAATTAGGTTTAGAAATTTTTTGTAATTTCAACAACTTTTCTGACCTGATTATCAGAAACAAACAAGCATCCCTATGAGTACAATTACAGCCGCAATTACTGCTGTCGGTGGATATGTTCCCGATTTTGTGTTGTCAAACAAAATCCTTGAAACCATGGTAGATACCAATGATGAATGGATTACTTCAAGAACAGGAATCAAAGAAAGAAGGATATTAAAAGGCGAAGGCTTGGGAACTTCCTACCTTGCCATAAAGGCCGCCCAAGATTTAATGGCTAAAGGAAATATTGATCCATTAGAAATTGATTTGGTAATCCTTGCTACGACGACACCAGATTTGCCAGTGGCTTCTACTGCCGTTTACGTTGCAACAGAAATTGGAGCAACAAATGCCTTCGGATATGATCTTCAGGCAGCATGTTCTGGATTTCTATTCGGAATGTCAACCGCTTCGGCATTCATTCAATCAGGAAAATATAAAAAAGTATTATTAATTGGAGCCGACAAGATGTCTTCCATCATCGATTATACCGACAGGGCAACTTGTATTATTTTCGGAGATGGTGCAGGAGCCGTTTTATTTGAACCAAACTACGAAGGATTGGGAATTCAGGATGAATTTTTGAAAAGTGATGGAATTGGCAGGGAGTTCTTGAAAATTGATGCAGGTGGTTCTATACTTCCAGCGTCTGCTGAGACAGTTGCCAATAAGCAGCATACTGTTTTTCAAGATGGAAAAACGGTTTATAAATACGCCGTTTCAGGAATGGCTGATGTAAGCGAAAAGATTCTAGAACGCAACAATCTTACAAAAGAGGATGTCAACTGGTTGGTTGCACATCAGGCAAACAAGAGGATTATCGATGCAACTGCGAGCCGAATTGGTTTGGAAGAAGACAAGGTGCTGGTAAATATTGAACGATATGGAAACACTACTTCTGGAACCTTGCCATTGGTGCTATTTGATTTCGAGAAAAAATTCAAGAAAGGCGACAACATCATTTTTGCTGCTTTTGGAGGCGGATTCACTTGGGGATCGATCTACTTGAAGTGGGCATACTAAAAACGAACAAACTATAACTAAAAATAAGATATCATGGATTTAAAAGAAATTCAAAACCTAATCAAATTTGTAGCAAACACTGGAGTTGCCGAAGTAAAATTAGAAGTTGACAATGTGAAGATCACGATCAGGACAACTTTAGAAGGAAACACTCCAGAGATTACTTATTTACAGCAGGCGCCAATGCAACAAGCATTGCCACAACAAGCTCCGGCAGCTCCTCAGCAAGCTCCAGCAACTCCTGTTGCACCAGCGGCTCCAGCAGCTGATGATACTTCAAAATACATCACAATCAAATCTCCGATTATTGGAACATTCTACAGGAAACCATCTCCAGACAAACCAGTTTTTGTTGAAGTAGGGTCTTCAATTGGTAAAGGTGATGTTCTTTGTGTGATCGAAGCAATGAAATTATTCAACGAGATCGAATCTGAAGTTTCAGGTAAAATCGTAAAAATCCTAGTGGACGACATGTCTCCGGTAGAATTTGATCAACCATTATTTTTAGTAGATCCATCATAATTTTAAATTCCAATATTTTAAATTCCAAATCCCAATAAAAGATTGTCTTTTTAGGATTTGTTTTTCGGGATTTGTTTTTTGAATTTTAAAAAAAAATAAGATGTTTAAAAAAATATTAATTGCCAATAGAGGTGAGATTGCATTGCGCATCATCAGGACCTGTAGGGAGATGGGTATCAAGACGGTTGCTGTTTATTCTACTGCCGATGCGGAAAGCCTTCACGTGAAATTTGCAGATGAAGCGGTTTGTATCGGACCTCCGCCAAGTAATTTATCATACTTGAAAATGTCCAATATTATTGCAGCGGCAGAAATTACAAACGCTGATGCAATCCATCCGGGTTACGGTTTCCTTTCTGAAAATGCTAAATTTTCTAAAATCTGTCAGGAGCATGGGATTAAATTCATTGGAGCTTCTCCGGAAATGATTGACAGGATGGGAGACAAGGCCTCCGCCAAATCTACTATGATTGAAGCTGGTGTTCCTTGTGTTCCAGGTTCAGAAGGAATTCTAGCTTCTTTCGAGCAAGCACAAAAAGTTGCAAAAGAAATAGGTTATCCTGTTATGATGAAGGCAACTGCAGGTGGTGGGGGAAAAGGAATGCGTGCCATCTGGAAAGAAGAGGACCTTCACAAAGCATGGGAAAGTGCTCGTCAGGAAGCTGCTGCAGCATTTGGAAACGACGGAATGTATATGGAAAAGCTGATAGAAGAGCCACGTCATATCGAGATTCAAGTCGTTGGAGATTCTTATGGTAAGGCATGCCACCTTTCTGAAAGAGATTGTTCTGTTCAAAGACGTCACCAAAAATTGACGGAAGAAACGCCTTCTCCTTTTATGACCGACGAATTGCGTAATAAAATGGGTGAAGCAGCTGTTAAAGCGGCAGAGTACATTAAATATGAAGGTGCTGGAACAGTAGAATTCTTGGTTGACAAGCACAGGAATTTCTACTTTATGGAGATGAATACTCGTATCCAAGTAGAGCACCCGATCACAGAGCAGGTTATTGATTACGATTTGATCCGCGAGCAAATCATGGTTGCGGCAGGTATTCCAATTTCTGGAAGAAACTATTTGCCACAGCTTCACGCCATCGAATGCCGTATCAATGCGGAAGATCCTTACAATGATTTCCGTCCTTCTCCAGGAAAAATCACAACATTGCATACTCCGGGAGGACACGGTGTACGTTTGGATACACACGTTTATTCAGGATATACGATCCCGCCAAATTACGATTCGATGATTGCCAAGCTGATTACTACAGCCCAAACAAGAGAAGAAGCAATCAATAAGATGAAGCGTGCCTTGGACGAATTCGTAATCGAAGGAATCAAAACAACAATTCCGTTTCATAGGCAATTGATGGATGATCCAAGATATGTGGCAGGAGATTATACCACTGCATTTATGGATGATTTCAAAATGAACGAGCCTAAATAAGCAAAGGCATACTTATATTTTCAAACCCTGCAGTGATGTGGGGTTTTTTTGTTTTAAATGAATTGGATAATATTGGGTAAATCTTACCCATCAAATTACTCATATTCTACAGTTTTTTTAATTGATTGATTCTTTTATAAAATTGTAAAACCCTTTGTTTGCTGGAGTTATAGAGTATTCAAGAAGAATTTTAGGTTTTGGTATGATAATTTCAGTATACTAAACATCAATGAATTACAAATACACAACACGATGAAAAAGATAATAGTAGCAGTTGCAATAGTTTTGGGAAGTTTCACCGGATTTGCAACACCAGGATCAGTCCTAGATAGAGAAAAGACAATATATGTCCAAGATTTCAAGGAAATTAAAGCAGAAGAATTGCCGGAAGCAGTCAAGACAGCTTTGAAAACGTCTTATCCTGATGCAACTCTAGATAAAGCGTATGCAAACTCAAGTAAAGAGTACAAATTAGATATTACAGTTGGAGACCAGAAGGCTACTGTTTATGCGGATGCCAATGGAAACTGGATTAAGAAATAAGTTAGGGTAACTTATGATTTTGTTTTTGTTAGAGAGATTCACTTAGTGGGTCTCTCTTTTTTTTAGAACTTTTTTAAGAGAAAACGCTTTTAATAATTTTATATTAGCCCTAAAGTTGAAATCCCTATGTCAAAAATCCTATTGATCGAAGATGATGTTTCTTTTTGCAAGATGTTGGAAAACTTTCTTGCAAGGAAAGACTACAGTGTAGAAACTGCCTTTTCCGCAGAAGAAGCAAAAATCAAAATCAAGAAGGATAATTTTGACCTTATCATCACCGATTTAAGATTGCCCAATTATGATGGAATAGAATTGATGTCTGAATTTAAAAAGGAGTTTCCCCAAATTCCCGTAATTCTAATGACAGGTTATTCCGATGTAAATACTGCTGTTAAGGCCATCAAGAATGGTGCTTCCGATTATATTTCGAAACCTTTCAATCCTGAAGAAGTTTTGCTGGTAGTTTCGAATGCGCTTCAAAAAGAAACGGTAGAAGTTGTAAAAGAAAAGCCTCTCCCTAAACAGAAAAAAGTCGTTCAAGCAACCGAATTCATCACAGGAATTTCTCCTGCTTCAAAAAAACTGGCGGAATACATTCAATTGGTAAGCCCAACCAATATGTCGGTTTTGATTATCGGAGAAAGTGGAACGGGCAAGGAAGTTATTGCGAAAAGCATCCATCAGAACAGCATCCGAAAAAACAATAATTTTATCGCGGTAGATTGCGGAGCGATTCCGAAAGAATTGGCCGCAAGTGAATTTTTTGGTCATTTGAAAGGTTCATTTACTGGAGCGATTAACGATAAAGTTGGTTATTTTGAAGCAGCAAATGGTGGAACTATTTTCTTGGATGAAATTGGAAATCTGTCTTATGAAAATCAAATCCAGCTGTTAAGGGCGTTGCAGGAAAGAAAAATCAAGCCTGTTGGAAGCAACAAGGAAATTGAAGTCGATATAAGGATCATTACCGCAACAAACGAGGATTTGCGTGAAGCCGTGAAGAAAGGTGATTTCCGCGAAGATTTATACCATAGGATCAATGAATTCTCCATTCACTCTCCATCGTTGAGAGAACGAAATGAAGATTTGATGATTTTTGCCGATTTCTTCCTTGAAAAGGCAAACGAGCAATTGAACAAGGACATCATTGGATTTTCATCAGAAGTAATGACCATTTTCCAGAACTATGAATGGCCGGGAAATTTACGAGAGCTTCAGAATATTATAAAAAGGGCAACACTTTTGTCACAAGGAGATTTTATTGAAAAGCTGGTACTTCCTTCAGAACTGTTTCAACAGGAAAGAGCAGCCGAATCCCATTTTTCCTTGTCAGATAATGAAAAGGATACCATAATAAATGCATTGGCAAAAACCCAGAACAATAAATCTGAGGCCGCAAAATTACTTCAAATAAACAGAAAGACACTTTACAATAAATTGAAATTATACAATCTAGACTAGATTGTTCTCTTGTTGCATAAGGCTGAAAAGTGATTCAATCTTTAAATTCAAAACTTCCAGATTATACCTTATTTCATCTTTGGAAAGTGTTTTCAAATCAAAATCTTCCAAGATTGACGCTATTTCACCTGCTTTTATTTGCTTGAACATTGGATACATTCTATGAGCAGTTTCCTTGAGTTTTTCCAAATTATTTTCCGAAAAGCTGCCTTCTAATTCTTGCAAATTTTCTTTTGTTGAGGTTATAAAGGACACCAAGACTTCCTTTAAAGCCTGATCTTCATTTGGCAAGAATGCTTTGAGTGACCTAAGTGAATATAACTGTTCTTGACCATTTTCCACTGATTCGTCATCAGGCAGAATTTCTGTTTCATTAAAAACGGAGTGGATCACATTCAATAAGATTTTCGGAGAATAAGGTTTTCTCAAGGCAGTGTTGAAACCAGCATTCTTATAAACGTGCTCTCCCAAATCAGTTCTTCCAGTAACAGCGATTACAGGTTGGTTTTGATAAGCTTCATCATTTTTTAATGCTTCCAAGAAGGAAAAACCATCCATTTCAGGCATTTGAATGTCGGTAATTATAAAATCAAAATCTTTGGTTTTGATGCTTTTCAGAGCCTCCCGGGCATCAGTAAAAGCAATTACATTGTAATGATGTTGTTTCAAAACCTCGACTGTCAGATTTAGTAGATTCACGTCATCATCAATCACAATTGCAGATAGATTGTTTGGGTGTGGAATAGTGCTGATTTTTTCTCTTTTGAAAGTAGCGTCTTCGAATTCCAAAGGAAGTATGATTTCAAAAATGCTCCCTTTGCCGAACTCGCTTTGAAGAGAAAGTCTTCCGCCCAGGATTTCAACCATCTTCTTCGAAATCGTCAAGCCTAATCCAGTTCCACCGTATTTCTTTTCGATGTTTTGATTGGCTTGTGTGAATTCTTCAAAAATCAACTGCTGCTTGTCTTTTTCAATTCCAATTCCAGAATCTTCAACCCGGATTATGACTTGATTGTCCAAAGCTTCTGCCTCAATTTTTATAAAGCCTTTTTCAGTAAACTTGAAAGCATTTCCAATCAGATTGGTCAATATCTGTCGTAGTCTAAATGGGTCGCCAACAATTCTTTGATTGAATTTTTTATCGATGTTCAGTATAAGCTCTAGATTTTTTTGCTCGTAAACGGATTGTATGCTTTTTCCAACTTCAACAGCAATTTCTTTTAGAGAAAATGGAATATGCTCAATGCTTATTTTTCCGGCTTCGATCTGGGTAAAATCAAGCAAATCCTGAACAAGTTGCGAAATGTATTCTGATGAACCTTTGATGTTTTTGGTATAATAGGATTGCTTGTTGTTAAGATCGGAATTGCCCAACAATTCAGCATAGCCGACGATTGTACTTAAAGGTGTTTTCAAGTCGTGGCTGACAGTCGAAATCAACTGTTCTCGGTTTTTAAGTAATGTTTCCGTTTTGGAATTGGCAACTTCAAGCTGATTTTTATACGATTGTGTTTTCGAGAAATCGCTCAGGATCAAGATGGAAAAGAAGATCGTCAATACAAAACCAACTCCTGCAGCAATCGTTACGACCTCATTGGTCTTGTTCAAGGCGGCTTCTTTCTCAGCATTGCTTTTTGTGGTATTGATGATGATTTCCCTTTCGATGATGCTCAATATTTTCCGGAGCTGTTCGGAAATGGAAAGTTCATTCTGTAATAGCTCATTCTCTTGGACGTTTAATGATTCCTGTTTTTTGGAAGTTCTTCTCACCACATCGCTCAAGGCTGCTTTTGAAGCGATCAGCATTGAATCCAGAACTTTCTGGCTCAAGGTATTTGTGTTGTCACTTGGAATATTCTGATTCATATAATCCACAAAATCGGAATAGACTTTCTTTTCATATTCCTTCAACGACGACGTATCTTTAAAAAAATCATTCAGATTCAGCTTCCTCAGGGTGCCTTCCATATAGGTGATCTTGTTGATGGCTTTCTGTACAGCTTCGTCATCATTGGATTGGTTTTTTATGGTTTGAAGTTGCCTGATATTGGCTGTCTTTTGTGAAAGAAGCATCTTCACACTGTCCAATAATGTAATCTGGTAGTCGTTTTTGATAAGTGTCTTCAGTGAGTCAATTTCGGATTTTAAAGAGTTGGTCTGATTGAGGTAGTTTTGAAAATCCTCTTCCGAATTCGATTGGATGGTTATCCTCGAAAAGCTTTCCGTTTTGTACATGTTCGAAAGCAGATTGCTGACTTTCAAGATCTTGTTGTTCTCCGAGGCCAGTTTGTTTTCCGTGGAGGAAAATACCCTGTTTTCAGTATATAAGATCCATCCGGCTACAACGACCAAAGCTGTCAGTGCAAAGTAGCTTACGAATACTTTTATCGGAATGTAGCTTTTTTTGGTGTCCATTTCTCAAAGATAAAAATTAGCGAAACGATAAAAATGTATATTTTGTTAAAATATGCAAAACAAAAAATCCCGAACGAGTCGGGATCTTAAACTTTATTGTCGGAACAATTATGCTTTAAGCTTGGTTGCAATCGCAGATGGAATTGCCCCTTTATGTACCATAATTGCCGTGGTTTTATATTTCACGAATTCCTTGGTCATATACAAATATCCTTTGTAGTCGTTGCTTTCGCCCCAAGAATTTTTCACGATATAGTATTCTTTACCATTTTGGTCTTTTGAAATCCCAACAATGTGCATACCGTGATCGTCTGTTGTTGTATAATTGTCAAAAGCTTGCTGACGCATATCGGCAGTTGTTACTTGCTCTTTTTTTGGTCCGTTGAACAAATCTGCTTTCTCTTCGGGAGTCATATCGTCAAATTTCTTGTCGGATACAAAGGCAACACCGTTTTTCCAGCTGAATGTTTTTTCACTAACATCACCAGCCCAGGCAACAGAATATCCGTTTTTCAAACCGTTGTCGATGATGTCTGTAAGTTCGTTCAATTTTACATTGTACACTTGATCAAATGACCAGTTGTCTGGAACCAGAAGCGTGTTTTTTGTATAATAGGGATATTCCTGGAAAGAAGAAATTTCTACATAATCATCAGGATTGATTCCAACAACTTCCTTGGCGAAACTCTCAGGGGTATATTTTTTTCCGTTATAGTCGAAAGATTTCGGAGCTTGTCCCAGATAAGAATCAATCACGGCCGTGTAAGCTGTTTCCCAATTTGGAGTCAATTGGCCATTAGGATTCTTTACAACGGCTTCCAAAAGACCTTGTGTCAAGGCAGCCATTTCGCCGAATTTATTTTTATCGGTACCATAGTTCAGACCAGTATAAACGGATTGCGGAACGGCTCCGTATTTTTTATACATATTTATGACATCATGCAAGGCACCACCATCTCCAAGCGTTACGGCACCATGCATGCGAACATACATCCTTCCTTTTTCGATATAGGTATTTCTTGCAGAATAGATCTGAGAAATTTCAACAGGTTTCTTTCCCATTCTTGCCATCTCTGATTCAATAAATGAATTCGCAGCATAGCTCCAGCAGGTTCCAGACGAACCTTGGTTTTTTACAGAAGTTTTTTCAAGATTGATGACATCGGTAAATTTAAAAGAAGCCTTACTGTTATCGCTTGCATTAACTTTAAGTGCATTTACAAGATTGTCCTGTGCGAATCCTGCAACTGTACCTACGAAAAGCGTAGCGGCAAGAACAAATGGGCGAATAGAATTTGTATACATAGTGTAATAGTTTGATTTTTAAATAAGTGGCGTAAAAATAGCAATTGTTACAGTGAAACCGCTATTTTAACAGTATTTTAGTCTGCTTGAAAGAAGAAACTTCCAAAATTTACAACGTCTCCTTCAGCCATTTAAAAAATTCCCCTTGCCAGACTTGTGCATTCTGAGGTTTCAACACCCAGTGGTTTTCTTCAGGGAATAAGACAAATCTGCTTTTGATGCCTCTCAATTGAGCGGCTTGGAAAGCTTCCTGTCCTTGCCCGATTGGAACGCGGTAATCTTTTCCGCCCTGGATGATCAAGATGGGCGTATCCCATTTTTCTACCATCTTGATAGGGTTGAATTGGGAGAATGTTTTCTGAGCAATGGCATTGTCTTTTTCCCAATAAGCACCACCGTGGTCCCAGTTGTTGAAGAAAACTTCCTCGGTTGTCCCGTACATGCTCTCCAGATTGAAGACACCGCAATGCGAGATAAACGTCTTGAAACGGTTGTTGTGGATTCCGGCCAGATAGAAAACAGAATAGCCACCATAGCTCGCACCAATAGCGCCTAATCTTTTGCTGTCAACATATTTTTCTTTGGCAACGTCATCAATTGCAGATAGGTAATCCTGCATTACTTGTCCGCCCCAATCCTTGCTGATCTGCTCATTCCATTCTACACCGTGGCCTTGCATTCCTCTACGATTTGGGGCGACTACGATATAGCCTTGGGCCGCCATAACTTGGAAATTCCAACGGAAGGAATAGAATTGTGTCAATGCTGATTGTGGTCCGCCTTGGCAATATAATAACGTTGGGTATTTTTTATTAGTGTCAAAATTGGGTGGAAGTACTACCCAAACCAACATTTTTTTACCATCGGTTGTGGTAACATAACGTCTTTCAGTTTTGCTTAAAGCTAATTTACTGTAGGTTTCATCGTTTACTTTTGTCAATTGCTTCCAAGCATTTTTCTTCAAATCAAAAGAAAAAATTTCCGAAGCATGGTTCATATCCGTTCTGGTCACAATTACTGATGTGCCTGAAAAGCCTACAATATCATTCACGTCAAAATCGCCTTTTGTAAGTTGGGTTACAGTAATTGCAATTCTGGTCAATCCAGGGAAATTCACTTCAAATAATTGTTTTGTTCCGTCAACAGGAGCCAGGAAATATACTTTCTTCCCATCGGCACTCCACGTAAAACTATCAACCGTTCCATCCCAACCAGCAGTCAGGTTGAGGTTCATTCCTTTGAAATTAACGATGATGTCGTTTTTATCGGCTTCATAACCGTCGCGTTTCATTTGCAACCAAGTTAAATTTCCAGCAGGAGAAAATTGTGGTGCAGTATCATAACCCAGGTTTCCTTCGGTTAGGTTTTTAGTAGTTTTTGAAGCCAGATCGTATTCATACAAATCGGTATTCGTAGAAGTGGCATATTCCGTTCCTGTTTTTTTCTTGGAAACATAGATGATTTTTGAACCATCGTTCGACCAGATGAAATCCTCATCGCCACCAAATGGTTTCTGCGGACTGTCATACGGTTCGTTTTTCAAGATGTCAGTTCCAACGGCATCCTTGTCACTTGATTTATAGAAAACGTGATTGTGTTTTCCTTCGTTCCAAGTATCCCAATGACGGTAATCCAAGGCGTCATAGATTTGAACATTCGATTGTTCCATTGCAGGATAATAATCTTTTCCAAGCACCTTTTCAATTTTTACTTCCTCGCTGTACACGATAAATTTCCCATCTGCAGAAACATTCTTATCTTTCAGAAGCGGTTCATATTCCTTGATTTCGATTGCGTTTCCTCCATTTACAGGAATGGTATAGATTTTAGAATTCGATTTGTTTTCTTCAACCGAAGGAATCGAGACCTTGTAAACAATATTTTTTCCATCCTTTGAGATTCCAAGCGGGGAAACCCGTCCTAATTTCCATAACAATTCAGGTGTCATTACATTTTGTGCAACAGCATTCATACTCATCGTAATTAGGATTAAAAGCAATAATTTTCTATTCATATCACAGGTTTTATAAGGGCTTAAAAGTAAGGATAATTTACCAATCCCTCAAGCATACGGAAGACAGAAACAAATTCACTGTCAAAAACAGGAAAAGAAATAAAATCCTTTAAATTTGTTTTTAAATAGGGATGGAAATGAATTTAAGCTATTGGGAACTAAAAAATTGGTTCACGAATGTTGATTATACGATAGTTGGCAGTGGCATTGTCGGACTTCATGCGGCATTGCGCCTTCGCGAAAGATTTCCTGAAAGCAAGATCCTGGTACTCGAAAAAGGAATGCTTCCACAAGGCGCAAGTACGAAAAATGCAGGTTTTGCCTGTTTTGGAAGCCTTTCGGAAATCATCGATGATTTGAAATCACATTCGGAAGAGGAAGTGATTAGTCTGATTCAAAAGCGATGGCAGGGTTTGCAGTTGTTGCGAAAACGATTAGGCGACAGTACGATTGATTTCAAACCTTATGGTGGATATGAATTGTTCCTGAAAGGAGACGAAAGTAGTTTTCAGGAATGCATCTCGAAAATGCCTTTTGTAAATGAAATACTGAAACCCCTTTTCAGGACGGATGTTTTTGCAAAAGAGATCGATCGTTTCGGATTTCAGAATGTCAATGAATATTTGATTTTCAATCCATTTGAAGCACAGATTGATACTGGAAATATGATGCAGGCGTTGTTGAAGATGGCTGTTTCCCAGGATATTTTAATCCTGAACCAGCAAACGGTAATTTCGTACAGTGAAAATTCAAATGGAGTAGAGGTGGCGTTGGAAGATTTTACCTTTCAAACCAAAAAATTGTTGTTTGCTACCAACGGATTTGCAAATTCGCTTACCAATGGAGCTGTGAAACCAGCAAGAGCGCAAGTTTTGATTACGGAACCTATTAAAAAGCTAGACATCAAAGGAACGTTTCATCTCGACAAAGGCTATTACTATTTCCGAAATATTGGCGACAGGATCCTATTTGGCGGAGGCCGAAATCTTGATTTTGAGGCCGAAACCACGACCGAATTTGGTGAGACAGAAATCATCCAGAATCGATTGGAGCAATTGCTAAAAGAAGTAATTTTGCCTGGACAGGAATTTGAAATTGCACATCGATGGAGTGGCATTATGGGAATGGGTTTGAGCAAGAATCCGATTGTGGAACAAATTTCTGAACACGTTTATTGTGGTGTGAGGCTCGGAGGAATGGGAGTTGCGATTGGCAGTCTGATTGGGGCGGAATTGGCAGGACTAATAAAATAAATCACAAATTACAATTTTTGTAAATTTCAAACTCCTTGCTTGTCGATATAGATTCGGTTTATGATTTTGAGTTTCTTTGTTATTTGTAAATTGTATTTTGGAATTTTAAAACAAAATTATGTTTAAAAAAATACTCAGGATTATAGGAAAAGCAATGCTTTACTTCTTTGTGATTTCTGTTTTTTCAGTGGTGGTGTTCAAATTTGTTCCGGTTCCGTTTACGCCTTTGATGGGAATCCGGGCTTTGGAGCAAAAAATGGATGGACAAGAAATGACGTGCAGCCACGATTGGGTGCCGTTGGAAGAAATTTCACCCAATATCCAAAAGGCTGTCATTGCCAGTGAAGACGCCAATTTCCTGACGCATTATGGTTTCGATTTCAATGCGATTGGAAAGGCGATGGAGAATAATGAGAAAGGAAAAAACCTGAAAGGCGGCAGTACGATTTCGCAACAAACGGCAAAAAACGTCTTTCTGTGGCAAGGCAGGAGCTATCTGCGAAAAGGACTTGAAGCTTATTTTACCGTCCTGATAGAATTGATCTGGGGAAAGGAACGCATTATGGAAGTGTATCTTAACAGCATTGAGATGGGAAGTGGTGTATATGGTGTCCAGGCAGCAGCAGATCATTGGTACGGGAAAAGTGCTCATAATTTATCCAAAAGGGAAGCGGCAGGAATAGCGGCCATTCTTCCGAATCCTAGAAAATTCAAGGCAAGTAATTCATCGGGTTATACCGAAAGAAGAAAAAGCAGGATTATGAAACACATGCGTTATGTGAAACTTGATTATTGAGTTATGCTAAAAAAGTCACTCCTGCTGTCCGTGCTTGTGTCTTGCTCTGTTTTGGCACAAGATAAACCAACCGAAATAGGAATTGTTTTCGATAACGACCTCTATGTCTCGACGGTAAACGACAAGTATTATACCAACGGATTTGAATTCTTTTACCGCTATCTGATCAATAATGAAAATGAAAAGGTAAACAAGAAAATTGTCGAGTTTCGCTTGGGACAATACATTTACAATCCGCAAACCATTCGTGCAGGGGATATTTATAAGAACGACAGGCCTTTTGCAGGCTACCTTTTTGGTGAAGCAGGTCTGAATACTTTTTATCAAAACGAATCGGTATTGAAAATCAATGGGCAGATCGGATATGTCGGACCAAATGCTTTGGGCGAAGAAGTGCAGAGAGGTTTCCACGATATTTTTGGATACCGGAATGTTTACGGATGGCAGTATCAGATCAAGAATGCTTTTGCGATCCAGGCAAATGTTTTTTATTCGGTAAAATTATTCCCAAGGAAAGAAAGCTATGTTGATGTGCAATTTCAAGCAGAGGCAAGTGTCGGAACTATTTTCAATTCGATAACGGTGGGACCGGTAGCAAGATTCAGCCTTAAAAGATTACTTCCTGTTTATAACTCCAATTTATATGATGGTTCGCTTCGGGCCGATAAAAACTACAAGGAAGAAAGCGAGTTTTACTTTTATGCTTCTCCGAAGGTAAATTATCAGGCTTACGATGCCACGATACAGGGAAGCATGTTCAATGACAATAGTCCTGTAACGTTTCCGCTGGAGCCTTTCCGCTTTAACGCAGAAGCAGGTTTGAAATACAGGAAAAACCATTGGAATTTATCCTATTCTTTTCTTTGGAGAGGGCGGGAAGCTAGAAACAACGTCATAAAGGGTTATTTTTATGGCTCGATTGGTGTTGGGTATTTGCTGGATTAAATTTCCAAGTTTTTTGCTTAAATTTAGACATCCAAAATACTACAAAGATGAGTGCAAATTACAAATATGCTACTGTCCTGGAAGCAATAAGACAACTTCGCTCGGCAGGTTTTACGGTTGATTTTAATATTGAAGAAAACGCACTTGCGGCAAATTCAAGAAAATACCATAAGGATGATTTTGAAATTACAGAAGTTTATCGGTATGAAGGAGATTCCAGTCCGGATGAAGAAGCAACCGTTTACGGTATTGAATCCAATGACGGAACAAAGGGAATATTGGTGACTTCCTACGGGATGTACATTGATGAAATTTCAGAAGACCTCCTTCGTAAATTATCCCTAAAATAAAAAGCATCCGCCAATCTTGGCGGATGCTTTTGTTTTGCAGTAAAAAAAGCGTTTATATCTTATAAGGCAATTGCTTGAAGCCCATATTGTAAAGCGTAAAGGCTTGAATGTCTACGATTTCTTCGATGGTTTTGGAAACCGGTTTTCCAGCTCCGTGACCAGCGTTGGTTTCAATCCTGATCAACACAGGATTTGGACCTTTCTGCTTGTCCTGTAATTCTGCAGCAAACTTGAAACTGTGTGCCGGAACCACACGGTCATCGTGGTCTCCGGTTGTTACTAAAGTTGCCGGGTAATTTACGCCTGCTTTCACATTGTGAACAGGAGAATATCCTTTTAAATAATCAAACATTTCTTTTGAATCTTCAGCAGTTCCGTAATCATAGGCCCATCCAGCTCCGGCTGTAAAGGTATGGTAACGAAGCATATCTAGAACGCCTACTGCTGGCAAAGCTACTTTCATAAGGTCTGGTCTTTGTGTCATTACGGCACCAACCAGCAAGCCTCCGTTAGAACCTCCTCGAACTGCCAGATAATCTGACGAAGTGTATTTTTGAGCAATCAGGTATTCGCCAGCCGCAATAAAATCGTCAAAGACATTTTGCTTTTTCAATTGCGTTCCGGCATCGTGCCATTCTTTTCCGTATTCGCCACCACCGCGTAAATTCGCCACAGCATAAATACCACCTTGCTCCAGCCAGACTGCATTTGACACGCTGAAAGAAGGAGTAAGGCTTACATTGAAACCTCCATAAGCATAAAGGATGGTTGGGTTTTTTCCGTCTAATTTCAACCCTTTTTTGTGGGTGATGATCATGGGAATCTTTGTTCCGTCTTTTGAAGTATAAAATACCTGCTTGCTTTCGTAGTCAGCTGAATTGAAATCCACTTTAGGTTTCTGATATTCCTTTGAAGTACCTGTTTTTGGGTCATAAGAATAGATGGTTCCCGGAGTGGTGTAGTTTGTAAACGAATAATACAATGTTTTTTCTTCTTTTTCACCTCCAAAACCTCCGGCAGAACCAACGCCAGGAAGTTTTACTTCTCTGACCAATTTACCATTGTAATCGTATTGCATGACTTGCGTTACGGCATCTTTCATATATTCTGCGAAAATATAGCCACCACCAGTGTTGGCGGAAAGTACATTTTTAGTTTCCGGAATAAAATCCTTCCAGTGTTCTGGAGTTGGATTGGATGCATCAACAGTAACTACTTTTTGGTTTGGAGCATTCCTGTTGGTAATGATGTACAATTTGGAACCTACATTTTCAATGATGCTATTGTCCGTTTCAAAGTTGTCTACAACAGTAACAATCTTGCTGTCCGCTTTTGTCAAGTCTTTAATGTACAATTCGTTTCCAGAAGTAGAAGTAGAAGCAGAGATGATCAGATAGCGGGCATCTTCAGTAACGCCACCACCTACATATCTTCTCTTTTCCTTGTCGCCGTAAATTACCTTGTCTGATTTTTGTGCAGTTCCTAATTTGTGGAAATACAATTTATGCTGGTCTGTTTTTGCTGAAAGCTGACTTCCTTCCGGCTTGTCGTAGCTAGAATAGTAGAAACCTTCGTTCTTGTACCAGGAGATACCGCTGAATTTTACATCTGTAATCTCAGCTTCCAGTTTTTTCTTGGTAACGGCATCAAGGATGGTTATCTTGTTCCAATCACTTCCTGCTTCCGAAACGGCATAAGCCACCAAGGAGCCATCTTTTGTAAACGATAGGCTGGCCAGGGAAGTTGAACCGTCAGCAGAAAAAGTATTTGGATCCAAGAAAATCTCTTCCTTGCCATTCTTGTCTTTCCTGTATAAAACGGATTGGTTTTGAAGCCCGTTGTTCTTGTAATAGTAGGTATAATTTCCTTTTTTAAATGGAGCCGAAATTTTTTCATAATTCCAAAGTTTCTCCATTCTTTCCTTAAGTTGTTTCCTGAAAGGAATTTTATCAAGATAATTAAAGGTCACTTCGTTTTCCGCTTTTACCCATGCTGCTGTTTCTGCGGATTTGTCATCTTCCAGCCAACGGTATGGATCCTTGATAGTAGTTCCGAAATAGGTATTGTTTACCTCTTTTTTTTCTGTTTTGGGATAATTGATCTGTCCAAATGAGGTCATAGTTGAAGATACAACCAAGGTTAATAGTACTTTTTTCATTGATGAAAATTTTGGTTTTGACAAAAATAACAAAACCATTGTTAGAGATTAGTTAAATAGCGGTTTATATTGTGACCAATGTTTATAGATCAGGATGCCGTTCAAAGTAGCAATCAAAACTGCTGGAACGATACCGGCAAAATCAAGATACAAGTGAAAAAGAAGGATGTTAATCGCAATAGGTGCCAATAATATCAAGGCAAATGCCATCCATTTTTTAGCCAGGAGCAATATTCCAATAAAAATTTCCATAATTGCAACTACCGGAAAGATGTAATCTACCTGGCCAAAGGATTCAATCAGATCACCTGCAGGAGTAGGAACAAATTCGAAAAGTTTATTCAGTCCTGACAGTACAAGAATTGCACCTAGAAAAATTCTTACGATTTTAGTAAACATTGAATTCATAATAAAGTGTTTAAAGGATTATTAATTGCATAAATTTAACAATAAATTTGTAAACTATTGACAATTAATTGTGTAAAAAAATGCAGGAATAAAAAAACCGTTCACAGTGGAACGGTTTTCAGAAAAATCAGGGCTTCTTTAAAAAAACCAGCTTGCCACGAAAATTGCGGTGATCACGCAGATCAGATCCACCAACAGCATCGTTCCAAGCGTATATCTTGTGTTTTTAATATTTACAGAACCAAAATAGACCGCGATTACATAAAACGTAGTTTCTGCACTGCATTGGAAAATACAACTCAATCTTCCTGTAAGCGAATCAGGACCAAAATTACGCATGGCGTCGATCATAAACCCTCTTGAACCGCCAGAACTGAAAGGGCGTAGCATGGCAACCGGAAGGGAATCGGTAATTTCCTTGGCTACACCAAGATGCGAAAAAGTAAAGGCAATTCCGTTCGACATGATTTCAAATAATCCACTGTTCCTAAAGAACGAGATGGCTACCAGCATTCCCATTACATAAGGGAAAATCTTTACTCCGGTTTGCAATCCGTTGTTGGCACCGCTTACGAAGGCATCAAAAACGGTCGTGCTTTTTTCAGCAAATTTCTTCTCGTTGATGAATGAAAAAACCAAAGTAAACCCTATGATTCCGACCAGCATCAAACCTGAAAGATTGGCGGTAAAGAAATTTTTGCCCACGAGATCCAATCCATTTATATAGAATAAGAGTCCCACAATTCCAGCAATCACACTCATCAATGCAACCAATAATGTCGCGCTAAAGAAATTTATCTTCTGACGGATTCCCACAATGATCAAAGCCGCAATCGTACCTATAAAAGAGGTGACAATACAGGGTAGCATTACATCGGCAGGATTGGCGGCATTTTCAGCAGCACGATAGCCAATTATAGAGGTTGGTATCAAGGTTAAGCCTGCCGCGTGCAAGCACATGAACATAATTTGTGCATCGCTGGCCTTGTCCTTGTCTGGATTGATTTCCTGCAGGCTCTGCATCGCTTTTAGTCCGAATGGTGTTGCTGCAGAATCCAATCCGAGGAAATTGGCAGCAAAATTCAAGGTCATATACGAAATGGATTCGTGGTTTTTTGGTACCGAAGGAAAGACTTTTGCAAAAATAGGGCTTAACTTTTTGGCTAATTTTTCAGCTGCACCAGAAACAATCAACAGTTCCATCAATCCACAAAAGAAGGCAAGATAGGCCATTAATGGCAATATCAAATCAAACAAGCTGCTCTTGCAGGTTGGCAATAACCCATCCGTTTTTTGGATACCGCTGTAAATTTTTACCGTTTGATTCTTATAGACATACGTCGTATCGGCATTCATCGTATCCCTGTTTATGGTAAACGATTTTTCTTCATTTTTTTGAATGCTGTCCTGGATGAACTTAGGAATTTCATTCAAGTATTTTTCGGAAATCAAGATTGGGTCATCTTTCTTTCCGTTCAGGACAGAGTCAACAGAATAACTATTTCCCAGGAAAAAACTGAGTACTATGAAAGCAAGCGACGATATGAAGATTACAAGCCAAAATCTGCTGAGGACCATAAAATGTTTTTTGTAAAAGTAGTAAACCTTTTTTATTTATATATGAATGATTTCTTCCTCGATCAATAAATCTTCCCGCCTCAGGCGTAGGAAAATCTGTGCCACGGCGATCGTATCTTTTTCGCAATAGGTAACAATTCGGTCAATGTCTTTCTCTACATAGAAAACGTGTCCGACCTTGCTTCCGTCAATATCCCCTTTCGGAGAAGGGATCCCGAGAATCTTGGTCAGTAACTTCAAGGAAGTGAAATGTTTGTAATCGCCAAATTTCCATAATTCCAAAGTATCCAGATGTGGAATTTCCCAAGGCTTCTTGCCAAATAAATCCAGCTTGTTCGGAATGGCAATCTGGTTGATGATCATCCTCCGGGCAATAAATGGAATGTCAAACTCTTTCGAGTTGTGCCCACACAAAAGATGTTGCGGACCATTGTAATGATTGTTCAATAGATTGCTGAAGTCCAGCAAGATCTTCTTCTCCTCACCAAAAAATGACGTAACCCTGAAATGCCTGATATCTCCCTTCAAGGTAAAATAGCCGACAGAAATACAAACAACTTTTCCGAATTCTGCCCAGATGCCTGCACGGTCATAAAATTCTTCTGGAGAAAAGTCCTCCTTTCTCTGGTATTGGGTTTTCAGTGCCCAAAGGGTTTTCATTTCATCGTCCAATAGATCAAAATTTTCCGTTTCCGGAACGGTTTCGATATCAAGGAACAAGATGTTTTCCAGTCTGATTTTCTCAATCATAATAGTTGGCTTTTAGTAATTTATAATTCTAATTGTATGCAATTTGTTGAACTGCAAACTGCGACTTTGAACTTATTGGGCAAGTATCTTATAGGTTTCATCCAGGAAGACATAAAAATCATCACTGTGTACGGTCCCATTTGTGCTTGGTGCGTTTCGATGCCCAAGCCGCACAATGATCAGATCATCTTCCGGAACCACGATTACATATTGGCCCAGATGGCCTCTCATATAATAGATTTTCTTGTTCTTGTAATCGCTCAGCCACCAGCCATAGCCGTATTCCGGAGATGCTGCAAAACGCGGAACAGTCGAAGTGGCTACAAAAGTGCTGTCCAGGATCTGTTGTCCATTCCATTTTCCGTTCTGTTTGTACAGTTTTCCAAAACGGGCAAAATCCCTTGCATTGCTGGCGATGCAACAGTAGGCTTTTACAATTCCATTTTCCTTGTCCGTCTGCCAGAGCGCTTCATTTTCGGCACCCATTGGCTTCCAGAATTTCTCCGAGACATAATCGGCCAGGCTTTCTCCAACAGCTTTTTCAATGCACATTGCCAAAAGCTGGGTGTTGCCACTCAAGTATTTATAGGATTTTCCAGGTGCTTCGATACCTTTCAAGCCAAGGATGACGCCATTCAAGTCTTCATCGAAATAGGCACGGGTTGTAATGGAAAACGGACTGTAATAGGACTCATCCCAATCCAAGCCTGATGCCATTGACGACAAATCGCCAACCGTCATGGCAGCGGATTTTCCACTTTTAAATTCAGGGAAAAAGTCGGAAACTTTCTGATCCAGACTCTTTATTTTTCCTTCCAGGATAGCTTTTCCTAACGACGCCGAAACAATGCTTTTTGCCATTGAAAACGAATTCGATTTGGAGTCCTTGCCGTAGCCATCGTAATAACTTTCGCTCCAGATGCTATCGTTCTTGATTATCAAGAAGGCGACAGTGCCAATCTGCTGGTGCATTTTTTCCAATTCTGCCGTCGGTTTTACTTTGTTGTAATCCTTGGCCGTTGCCCAAGGTTGAGCAATTCCTTTTTCAATCTTGCGGTTGTCAAAATATTTGTAATCATCCAGAAATGCCGTCGTGTGGCCGTTGAAATAGATGGTTCTTACCGCTTTTAGCAAATAATCAATATTGAAAATATACATCAAAACAATCAGGAGCACTAATAGGCCAACCAGCCAGAGGAGGAATTTTTTAAGGAATTTCATAAACAAAATGTTAAACCGTTCAAGACGAATTTACACAAAAATGTTTTTGGATTTTGAAAATGCTGCTTTTCTTTTCAGGAGCAAAACGACAGGGTGTGTTTGGAAACCATATTCCTGCTGTCTTTCCAAATCTTCCCGAAGAAAAATCGGCAAGGATTTTCCCTTACATCAGGGCTATTTGGGGAATGTAATGTATCATTAAAACCGACACAGATTACACAAAAATGGCACAGAATTTTGGAAACAAATTAGAATAGGCTTTGTTGGGCAGAAGGATTTTCGTGTTCCAATAGCCATTTTTTACGCCATAATCCACCAGCATAACCTGTAAGCGAACCATCAGTACCTATAACGCGGTGGCAGGGAACCACAATCCAGAGCGGGTTTCTTCCATTGGCGGAAGCAACAGCACGAATGGCCTTTACGTCGCCTAATTTCTTAGACAATTCAAGGTAGGACATTGTTTTTCCGAATGGAATGTTCAGCAATTCCTGCCAGACCTTTTGTTGGAATTCGGTGCCTTTTGGATTGAGCTTGAAAGTGAAATCGTTCCGGTTTCCTTCAAAATAGTCTTGAAGTTCGGCAACAGCTGCTTTTAGGACATCAGGGATTTCTGTTGAGATTTCCTTTTCTGCATCCAGTACGTAAATGCTCGAAATGCCGTTTTCATCTCCGATGATTTCGGTGGTTCCAAGAGGTGATTTGATGCAGGCTGTTTCCATATTTTTTGTTGAACCGCTAAGTTCGCAAAGTTTTCACAAAGTTCGAAAGAAATTATTTTGCAAAGCTGAAAAAATAAGCTTCCAAGGCTTTGAGTTCTTCTTCGGGAAGGTTCTTTGTGATGGAGAAATTGGTCTTCATCACCTCGTATTGGCTTGGGTCGACTATTGGCTTGCCTTTTCCTTTCAGGAAGGAAACCATATCGCCTTTTTGCGTCTTATAGATAGTGGCGATTTCCTGTATGCTCGGCCCGATGATCTTTTGGTCGGGCTTGTGGCAGGCAAAGCAGTTTCCTTTTCCTTCAAAAACAGCCTGTCCCAGTTCCAATTGCTTTTCTTCGGCCGTTTTTTGGGTTTCAGGATAGAGGGATTCTTTCTTTATTTCTTCTTTTTTACAGCTTATAAACAGCAGGATGGTGAAGAGTAATGCTAATTTTTTCATCGTATTGGTTTGAAAGTGTAAAAGTATTCAAATGGTTTTACTTTACAGCCCTGATGCAAGGGAAAATCCTTCCCGATTTTTCTTCGGGAAGATTTGGAAAGCAGCAGGAATAGCGATTCTGAAACAGACCAATGCCTGCGCTCCTGATTACACTATTGCTTGTTTAAAAGTACAGCGGCTTCCTTGGCAAAATAGGTGGAAATAAGGCTTGCTCCGGCCCTTTTGATGCACATCAACTGCTCCATCATGATCTTGTCGTGGTCGAGCCAGCCTCTTTCGGCAGCAGCTTTTATCATTGCGTACTCTCCTGAAACATGGAATACGGTCACCGGAACATTGACGGCATTTTTGACTTCTCTTACAATGTCGAGGTACGCAATTCCAGGTTTTACCATTACCATATCGGCACCTTCCTCAACATCCATAAGGGCTTCCCTGATGGCTTCGAGACGGTTGGCATAGTCCATCTGATAGGTTTTCTTGTCTTTTGGAACTACTACGTCGGCTTCTCTGGGAGCACTGTCAAGCGCATCGCGAAACGGACCGTAAAACGCGGAGGCGTATTTGGCGGAGTAGCTCATAATACCTACGTTTTGAAACCCTGCGGCATCGAGTCCTTGGCGGAGACGAAGTACACGGCCATCCATCATGTCGCTTGGTGCTACGAAATCGGCACCTGCTTGTGCATGCGAAACAGCCATTTTAACAAGCGCTTCGTTCGTGGCATCATTGGCAATGTCACCGTTTTCGATTATGCCGTCGTGGCCATAAATAGAATAAGGGTCAAGGGCGACATCTGGCATTACGATCATTTCGGGACAGGCATTTTTGATGGCCTTGATGGCTTTTTGCATCAGTCCGTTTGGGTTCCAGGCTTCTTTTCCTGTATTGTCTTTTAAGGATTCGTCTACTTTTACATAGATGTTTACGGCACGGATTCCCAGGTCGAAGAGTTCCTTGACTTCCTCCACGGTTAAATCGATGGAACGACGGAAAATTCCAGGCATTGAAGCGATTTCGGTTTTATAATTTTCGCCTTCTGTAATGAACATTGGAAACATAAAATCTTGTGGGCTTAGTGTCGTTTCGCGGACCAAGCTTCTTATGGATTCGTTGGTTCGTAGTCTTCTACCTCTTTGTAATGGAAACATATTTATTTTTTTTGAACCATTAAGAGATTAAGAAAATTAAGCTTAATGAAACTTAATTTCTTAATGGTTGAATTGTTTTATATCCAATCAATCGGATTTTCTAATACTTCGATTAATTTTTCTTCTTCACTTCCTTTTTCAGGATGATGGTCGTATACCCATTGAACGTGGGGTGGCAGACTCATCAGGATGCTTTCGATTCGCCCGTTTGTTTTGAGTCCGAACAGTGTTCCCTTGTCGTGTACGAGGTTGAACTCCACGTATCTTCCGCGACGGATTTCCTGCCAGGTTTTTTGCTCTGGAGTATAAGGCAATTCTTTTCTTCTTTCTACGATTGGAACGTAGGCTTCGAGGAAACTGTCGCCGACTTCGGTCACGAAACTGTACCAGTCTTCCATTGACATTTGCTCATTTGCCTTGCAGTAATCGAAAAATAATCCGCCTATTCCACGTGCTTCATTTCGGTGGGCATTCCAGAAATAGTTGTCGCATTGCCTTTTATATTTCGGATAGAATTCTGAATTATGCTTGTCGCAGGCGGTTTTGCAGTTTTGATGAAAATGCTTTGCATCTTCTTCAAACAAATAATACGGCGTCAAATCCTGACCGCCACCAAACCATTGCTGGATGACGTTTCCATTTTCATCATACATTTCAAAATAACGCCAATTGGCGTGAACCGTTGGTACCATCGGATTTTTGGGATGGATCACCAGGCTCAATCCGCAGGCGAAAAAATCTGCTTCGCCAACGTTGAACATTTTTTGCATCGCTTCCGGCAATTTCCCGTGAACGGCAGAGATGTTGACGCCTCCTTTTTCGAAAACTTTTCCGTTTTCTATGACACGTGTCCTTCCGCCACCACCTTCCGGACGTTCCCAAATGTCTTCGCGGAATTTGGCAACGCCATCGGCTTTTTCAAGTCCGGCGACAATGGTGTCTTGTAGGTTTTGGATGTATTGGTAAAATTTGTCTTTCATTTTATTCTGCTTTCCTGCAAGGTTTTCAAAACCTTGTAGGTGTTTTTATTATTTATGCTTGCCTAATTTCATACCTAACGAGGCTTTCAAAACCTTGGAGGAGGATCTTAAATCATTCAAATGTATATTTTTCAGTTAAAAAATCGTTCTTCTTCATATGACAATAAATGAAGTTTTCAATACCGCCGAATAATTCCAACACTCTCGTTCTTTCCATTTTTGTATCCTTATCGGAAAGGAAAGCTTGATAGGATGAAAATTTATATTTTGTAAAATCTAAATCTAAATGATGTTTGGGGTTCAAATGAACATATAAAATTAAATTTCTCAAATACTCTTCATCATTCAACTTGATTCTCTTGAAATGCTTTTCAAATAAACTCCCAGTTCTATTGTTCTGCTTATTAAATGCTTTTGCATATGAATTGAAAAAATCTGAAAATCCTTTCGTTACCGATTTTTCATCTTCATTTAAATGTACCACTAGATGAAAATGATTACTCATCAGGCAATATGCAAATAGTGAAACTTTACCTGAAAGATGCTTGCTTAGTTGTTTTAAAAAGAAAGATTTGTTAGCATCGTTTTCAAAGATATTAGTGCTGTTAATACCTCTGTTGTAAATATGATAGTAACCTTCTTTTTCTAAAACTTCTAATTTCATTTTGTGTTTTTATTCATACCTACAAGGTTTTAAAAACCTTGCAGGAGTTCCGGCTATTGCAACTGTGTAATTTTACTAAAAATTTCAAACGAAAAAGTCTTGCTTTCCGATTGGATATAATTGTAAATGGCCAATGCTTTTTCTTTCAGATTGGCTTTGTTTTCTGGTAATTTCGCTGAAAAAACAACCAACAAATCAGCAAATCTTTCTGCATTTTCCCAATCAAAATGAAACTTGTCCAGATGCGAAACGAGATTTTCCGAAGACAGATTTAATAGTGTTTCCAGATCCAGTCCAATCAATTTCAATTGGTCTTCGATTTCATCTTTGTCGAAATTGGGAACATAGATCAGTTCGTTCAGCTTTTTTAGAATATTGCTGATGCGCTCGCTTTCTTCGTCCCGTAGTCCTTTGTTAAGTGGCATAGCTTTTAATTTTTAGTTTTGAACTTTAATCCATCCTACAAGTATTGAAAACCTTGCATGATAAAACTACTGATTATACTCTTTCACGGCATCTACAAAAGCTTTCGCATGGTCAACAGGAATATTTGGGAGGATTCCATGGCCAAGATTCACGATGTATTTGTCTTTTCCGAATTCGTCGATCATTTGGTGCACCATTTTCTTGATGGTTGGAATCGGAGAAAGCAATCTCGACGGATCGAAATTTCCTTGCAAAGTGATGTTTCCACCAGACAAATATCTTGCATTTCGTGGCGAACACGTCCAATCTACTCCAAGTGCCGAAGCCTTGCTTTTTCCCATTTCGCCAAGGGCAAACCAGCATCCTTTTCCGAAAACAATCACGTGCGTTTCATCGGCTAGAGCCTCGACAATCTGGTTGATGTATTTCCAAGAAAATTCTTGATAGTCAACCGGAGAAAGCATTCCGCCCCAAGAGTCGAAAATCTGAACAGCATTTACACCTGCTTTTACTTTTTCCTTCAAATAGGCAATCGTAGTATCGGTGATTTTTTGCAATAAAACGTGTGCGGCTTCTGGATGCGTAAAGCAAAATCCCTTGGCCATATCAAAACTTTTAGAACCTTTTCCTTCCACTGCATAACAGAAAATCGTCCAAGGCGAACCTGCGAAACCAATCAGCGGCACTTCATCGTTCAACATTTCCTTGGTCAGTTTTATGGCATCCATAACGTAACCTAGAGTCTCGTGGATATCAGGAACAATTACTTTTTCAACATCTTGTGGCGTACGGATTGGATTTGGTAAAAACGGACCAACGCTTTCCTTCATCAGGACTTCGATTCCCATTGCTTGTGGAACGACCAGGATGTCCGAGAATAAAATCGCCGCATCTGGAGCAATTCTTCTGATGGGTTGAACCGTAATTTCGGAGGCCAATTCCGGAGTCTGGCAACGCGTAAAAAAATCATACTTGTCGCGCAAGGCGATGAATTCGGGTAAATATCTTCCTGCTTGACGCATCATCCAAACGGGTGGACGCTGAACGGTTTCTCCTCTTAATGCTTTTAGAAATAGGTCGTTTTTTATCATTGTATTGTGCTATAAGCCGTCAGCTGTTTGCTTTCAGCGTTTGTGATTATTTGTATTCGTTTATGCATTGAATAATCGTGTTTTCAACGGTCGGTTGATTGGCGACTACGATGTTGTTTGTTGTTTTCTCAAGTGCTTCGGCGGTTGTATTGCCTATGCAGAAACAGATTTCTTTTTTGATCTTGTTGTCTTTCAGATAACTTTCAACACCTGACGGACTGAAAAATAGGATTCCGTCCAGAGGCGTCTTTATTTTTTGTGGCGTCAGATGCGTTTCGTAAACCTCTATTTCGTTGAATTTGATATTGGCTTCCTTGAGAAAGTCCGGCAAAGTATCCCTTCTAAGGTTTCCACTAAGAAAAGTAAAGCTTTCTTTGGAGTATATCAAGGCGATGATTTCGGCCAAATCGGTTGCATAACCGGTGTAAGCGATTACGTTGAAACCATTTTCCTCCAATAAGGCTTTGGTTTTTAGCCCGACACAAAAGACATTTTTTTCTCGAAGCTTCGGAAGCAACTCTTGTGCATTTTCCACTAAACTAAGGACAGCATTCTGGCTTGTAAAAATCAGATTATCGTTTATGGTTTTAAGTTCGAACGGTTTTTTTTCTGTCTTGATGAAATCGGCTTCGATGAGGTTGAAATTCGCATTCAACAGGAATTGCTTTTGATTGCTCAAAAGTTTTTTGGTGGATAGTATGCGGATTTGGTTTTGCATTTTTAAAGTTTAAAAGAAGCCTTCTGTTTTTGACCTAGCCCCGACTGGAGGGAAAATCCTTTTTATTTTTCTTTAAAAATAAAAAGATTTGGAAGAAAGGCGGGAATATGGACGGAACAAATGTCCAGGCTTTTCGCTCCTTAAAATTATTTTTTTAACGTCTGTTTTATGTTTTTCATCAATTCTTCGCCACCGTTGTTCAAAATCTCCTGTGCCATATGGAATCCTAATTTTTTCCATTCTTCAATAGGAACCACTTTCTCGATTCCGATTTTATCTTTCCCATCGATGGATAACAAAACGCCTTTTAGTGCAATGGTATCATCTTTCTCATTATAAGTTGCAAGCGCTCCGATTGGGGCTGTACAACCGCCTTCGAGGGTTTTCAGGAATTGTCTTTCGATGTAGGTGCAGATCTCGGTTTCAATATCGTTTAATTCCGAAACGGCTTCGCGTGTAAAGCTGTCCTCTGCCATTGCCACAACTACCATCGCTCCTTGTGCTGGTGCGGGAATCATCCAATCCAGGTCGATAAAATCATCCGGTTTCAGGTTGATCCTTTCGAGTCCGGCGGCGGCAAAAACGGCTCCGCTCCAATTGCTGTCACTGAGTTTTTGCATTCTGGTATTCACGTTTCCACGTAAATCGACCACGTTATGATTAGGATATTTGTTGAGCCATTGTGCCTGACGGCGAAGGCTTCCGGTTGCTATTGTTCCGATATCGGACAGGAAATCAAGATTGCCCTTGTGTACCAGAATATCCAAGACATTGGCTCTTTCGAGTACTGCTGCTTGTACAATTCCAACTGGCAAGGCGGTTGGAACATCTTTCATGGAGTGAACGGCAATATCAACCTGGCCGTTAATCATTGCGATGTCTAGTGTTTTTGTAAAAATTCCGGTGATTCCGAGTTCGTAAAGAGGTTTGTCGAGGATGATGTCGCCTTGGGATTTTACGGCGATGATTTCGGTTTTATAGCCTAGATCGTTTAACTTTTTTTCTACGGTATGGGCTTGCCAAAGTGCGAGTTCGCTGTCGCGTGTTCCAATTCTGATTACTTTTTGAGCCATTCTTTTTGTTTTAGAACCATTTAAAGTCCCGAAGTTACGGGAAGGCTCATTAAGTTTTACGATTATCTTGCCTGTATCTGGAATACTTTTTCAATCCATTCTATGCTTTCGTCCACCATCGTGTTGTCGTCTTTCAGGTGATTCGCAAAATGCGTCGTAATCTTCTGGATGATCCTTGCACTGATGATTTCGGCTTGTTCCTCGTTGAAGTTGGAGATTTTCCTGCTTTGGAAATCCAATTCTGAATTCTTGATGGCGTTCAATTTGTCTTTCAGGGCATTGATGGTTGGGGCAAATTTTCTGGCTTTTGTCCAAGCAATGAATTCTTCTTTTGTTTCTTCAATAATTGCTTCTGCTGCCGGAATGTGTGCTTTTCGTTTCTCAAGTGTTTCATCCGTCATTTGCGCCAAATGGTCCATATGGATTAACGTTACGCCATCCAATTCCTTTACATCCTCGTTTACATTTTTTGGAATTGATAAATCCAGGATCAATAAAGGCTTTTTAAGATTCAAGATAGCCTTGTCAACCGTTGGATTTTGAGCTCCGGTAGCCACTACTACAACATCTGCTTTTTGAAGTTCTAGATGCAATTCTGAATAATCCTTTACAATAAGATTCAATTTTCCGGCCAATTTCTCAGCTTTGTCTTTTGTCCTGTTGATTAGGGTGATGTGCTCGTTTTTAGTGTGCTTTACTAAATTCTCACAGGTATTTCTGCCGATTTTTCCTGTTCCGAAAAGAAGGATGTTTTTAGAACTGATATTTTCTACGTTCTTGATGATATATTGTACAGAGGCAAAAGAAACAGATGTTGCTCCCGAACTGATTTCAGTTTCATTCTTGATTCTTTTGCTGGCTTGGATTACCGCATTGATCAGTCGGTCAAGGAAGGTATTGATCAATCCGAAAGACCTTGATTCGGCAAAACTGTTTTTTAATTGGCTGATGATTTCGAAATCGCCCAGGATCTGGCTGTCCAAACCTGTTCCAACACGGAACATATGGTTGATGGCTTCTTGATTCTTGTAAACAAAACCTACTTTTTGAAATTCTTCAACCGTACCCAGGCTGTTTTCGCAGATCAATTTGATCAATTGAAAGGGGTGTTCGGCAAAACCATAGATTTCGGTCCTGTTGCAAGTGGAAGTTACAATCAAACTTTCTATGCCTTCACTTTTCGCTTGTTCAAGCAAACGGGTTTTGGCTTTTGCATCCAGACTGAATTTACCTCTGACTTCGGCATCCGCTTTTTTATAGCTTAGTCCTACTGAGTAAAAATACTGATGCTTCGATAAGTTGTTATTTTCCATATGTACACTTCTCCAAAAAGTTCAACAAAATTATCATTATACAATTTATAAAAGTAACGCTGTAAGGACTATTTGTATCGCTAAGAGATATTTTAAACCAAAATGCCCGAAACAACGTAAATTCTATTAAATTTGTACTGAAATCAAGTCCTTAGAAAAGTCTTATGTAGAATTATTCTAAATAGATTTTGACTCCGTTTCTAAAATGATATACGAAAAAACATCGCTATGGGTTCTCAAGAAGAAATAAAAATTGAAGAAGATTTTATTTTGATTCGTTTTCAGAATGATGAAAACGAGGTTTTCCGTGCGGAAAGGCAGATAAATCAAGGACTCATACAATTTCATTTTGGTATCAAGGGAAAGGCAAAATTTATCTTCAATCAGGGAAATTATGCCTTGGATTTGAAAGAAGAGAAGTCATTGTTGCTTTATAATCCGCAAAAGGAATTGCCTTTGAATTTAGAATTGGCTCCAAATTCGTGGGTTATTTCCGTAATTATTTCCATAAAAAAGTTCCATGCCTTGTTTTCGTCCGAGGCAGATTACATTACTTTTTTAAGCGAAGACAACAAGGATAAGAAATATTATAACGATGGAAATATCGATCCATCGATGGCAATTGTCTTGAGCCAGTTGTTTCATTTCAACCTTCACCCGTCGATAAAAAACCTGTATTATAAGGGTAAGGGTTATGAATTGTTGAGTCTTTATTTCAATAGGACCGAAGACCCAAATGCAGAGCAATGTCCGTTTTTGATTGATGAAGACAATGTGTTGAAAATCCGAAAAGCAAAAGATATTGTCATCGCCAATATGGCTGAACCGCCAGGATTACAGGAATTGGCAGATCAGGTTGGGTTGAATCTTAAAAAACTAAAAATGGGTTTCAAGCAGATCTATGGCGATACGGTTTATGGTTTTCTGTTTGATTACAAGATGGATTTCGCTCGGAAACTGCTCGATTCGGGTTCCTATAATGTAAACGAGGTAGGCTTGAAGATTGGTTACAGCACCGGAAGCCATTTCATAGCTGCGTTCAAAAAGAAGTATGCTACAACTCCTAAGAAATACCTGATGTCGATTAATCCAAATACCTAAAGGGTAAACACCAAAAGGTAAAAAACAAATAGCAAGTTTGTAAGGATTTAAAAACCAGAATGTACAACAGTTGCGTAGTTAAACAATAAATAAAATATAGTTAATCCCGAATAGTAAAAAAGCTAGCTTCCTTACTTTTACAAAGCTTCCATATTCTTCGGAATCACAATATAAAAAACAAATAACAATGAAAGGCGTATTACTAGTAAACCTTGGCTCTCCGAAAAGCCCCGAACCAAAAGATGTCAAACCTTATCTGGATGAATTTTTAATGGACAAATACGTGATCGACGTTCCGTATTTGTTGAGGGCCTTATTGGTTCGAGGAATTATTCTGAGAAAACGCCCTGAAGAATCGGCCCACGCCTACAAGAAGATATGGTGGGACGAAGGTTCGCCTTTGATGGTGCTTTCTGAAAGGATGCATAAGAAAGTGCAAGCCAGAACTGAAATCCCAGTTGCCTTGGCGATGCGCTATGGAGAAATGACGATTGAAAAAGGCTTGCAGGAATTGCACAGTCAAGGTGTGACAGAAGTCTTGCTTTTTCCACTGTATCCCCAATATGCAATGGCTTCGACCCTGACCATTCTAGTCTTGGCTGAAAAAATCCGAAAGGAGAAGTTTCCACAGATGAAATTCACGGATGTTCCAGCTTTCTACAACAAGCCGGATTACATCAAGAACCTTGCTGATATGATGAAAAAGTACTTGGAAGGCTATGATTATGACCAACTGGTTTTTTCTTATCACGGAATTCCAGAGCGCCACATCAGGAAGACGGATGTAACCAAATCACATTGCAAGATTGATGGTTCTTGTTGCAACACGCCTTCTTCTGCTCACGCCTTTTGCTACCGTCACCAATGTTATGAAACTACCAGATTGGTTGTGGAAGCATTACAGATTCCAAAAGACAAGTATATGCTGACGTTTCAATCCAGATTGGCCGGTGATAAATGGTTGGAACCTTACACAGATATCGAAATTGATAAAATGCCAGCAAAAGGCATCAAGAAGATTGCCGTTGTAACGCCTGCTTTTGTAACCGATTGCCTGGAAACTCTGGAGGAAATTGCAATGCGCGCCAAGGAAGATTTCGAAGCCAATGGAGGTCAAGAATTTTTAGCAATTCCTTGTTTGAATGATAATGACAGTTGGGTGCAAACCGTTACCAATTGGATCGAAGAATGGGCCGTTGCCGAAACCGTAACCGCATAAAATGGCAGTTACTTCTGAAGAATTAGGAAAAAAGGACATTAAAAAGTTGCTTCTGCAACAAGCTGTTCCATCATCAATCGGGATATTGTTCATGTCGGTCAATATTTTGGTGGATACCATTTTCGTAGGGCAATGGATCAGTTCTTTGGCAATCGCTGCAGTAACGGTAGTCTTGCCCATCACTTTCTTTATTTCTTCCCTAGGAATGGCAATTGGTGTTGGAGGAGGTTCTGTACTTTCCAGGGCTTTAGGTTCTGATGACAAGGAAAAAGCATTGTTTACATTCGCCAACCAAATTATGATGACGTTTTTATTGGCATCGGTATTTGTAATTTTCGGACTTTTCTTCAGTGATGAAATGCTCTCACTTTTTGGAGCAAAAGGGAATATTGTAGCTCCAGCCAAGGAATTTTTCCTTCCAATAATTATAAGCGTTCCTTTCCTTGCACTTTGCATGATGGGGAATAACATCATCAGGGCCGAAGGAAAGGCAAAATTTGCAATGTATGCGATGATCATTCCGGCATTTGTAAATATCATCCTTGACATCGTTTTCATCAAGTTTTTAAATATGGGAATGCTTGGAGCCGCTTTGGCGACAGCCATTTCCTATTTTACGTGTTTCATTTTTGTGCTTTGGTTCTTTGTTTACAAAAGCGAATTGAGGCTGGAAATTAGGCATTTCAAATTCGAATTCCCATTGATAAAGGAAATCACCGAATTGAGCTTTGTGACTTTTTCCCGTCAAGGTGTTGTGAGCATCTTATCGATAATCCTCAACCACACTTTATATACTTATGGTGGCGAACACTCTATAGCAGTGTACGGGATTATAAGCCGGATGCTGATGTTTGCCTTGTTCCCAATCTTGGGCATCACACAAGGTTTCCTGCCTATTGCCGGCTTTAATTATGGAGCAAAAAATTATGATCGGGTAAAGGAAAGTGTGAATGTTTCCATAAAATATGCCGCTCTTTTGGCGACAGTAATTTTCGTTATCATCCTGATTCTGGCCAAGCCGATAGTTGCTGTTTTCACCAACGATCCTGAAGTAATTGCCGAAACGCCGAATGCCTTGCGATGGGTTTTTGCCGCTTCGCCAATTATTGCAATACAGCTGATCGGTGCCGCGTATTTCCAGGCTGCAGGAAAAGCCAAAAAGGCTTTGTTCCTCACTTTAACCAAGCAAGGATTCTTCCTGATTCCGCTGGTGCTGATTTTACCCAATTTTTTTGGTATTTTTGGAGTTTGGGTTGCCTTCCCGATTGCCGATATCTTGTCGACAATCATCACGGCTTATTTCCTGAAAAAAGAAATGAACACGGTTTTAATGCATAAAGATGGAATTGATAACACCTTCTAATTATAACGAAACACTTGTTGAGCTTAAGAAAAGAATAAATCTTGCTCAATATAAAAGTTTTTCTGCCGTAAATGCAGAACTGATTTTGATGTATCTGGATATTGGAAAAGTATTGTCGCAAAAATTAAAGACTGGGTGGGGAGATGGTATTGTTGATGTTTTATCTAATGATTTGCAGTGTGAATATAGTGGAGTCAAGGGATTTTCATCCAGAAACCTGAGAAGGATGAAATTGATTTATGAGGAAGTTAATACAAATATAATTTGGCCACAGCTTGTGTCCAAATTGCCTTGGGGACATACCAATATGATTTTTGCCAAGATTAAGGACAATGAAAAGAGAACTTTTTATCTTCAGCAATGTTTGGAGAGGGGATGGAGCAGAAGCATCTTGGAAGAGGAAATCAAGTTTGATGCTTATGCAAAGCAAGTCAATTTCCAGAGTAATTTTGACAGCACAATTGTTGATGATAAAGTTATAGCATATCGTTTGTCATTTAAGGATGAATACAACTTGTCTTTTTTAAACCTTGAAGACACGCATACTGAAAGAGAACTTGAAACTGCAATAGTTGAGAATATTTCTAAAACCTTGGGACAATTCGGAAATGACTTTGCTTTTATGGGGAGACAATTTAGATTAGAAGTTGATAATAAAGAATATTTCATAGATTTATTGTTTTATCATCGAAAATTAAAATCAATGATAGCTTTGGAATTGAAAGCTTCAGAATTTAAACCTGAACATAGCCAGCAACTTAATTGGTATTTACACTTGTTGGACAAAACAATAAAATATCCGGAGGACAATCCAAGTATCGGAATTTTGCTCTGCAAAAGTAAAAGCAAATTAACGGTTGAATATGCTTTGGAAATGGCAAATAATCCTATGGGAATAGCAACTTACAATTATAAACAATTGCCTAAAGAAATTGCCAAGTTTTTACCAACAGAAACAGAGCTGAAAAAAATATTTAAGGATGCTGAAAAATTAAACAATGGAATATAATTACCTGAAATCATTGCATTTGATTTTTGTCATCACCTGGTTTGCCGGACTATTTTATATCGTCCGGTTGTTTGTTTACCAGATTGAAGCTTCCCAAAAGCCTTCGCCTGAAAAGGAAATCCTGCAAAAACAATACAAGATAATGACGTACAGATTGTGGTATATTATCACATGGCCATCAGCAATCTTGGCAAGCATTTTTGCCTTTTGGATGCTTTTTTTTACCGATCTGGGCAATGCCTGGCTCAAAATGCCTTGGATGCACGTCAAGCTTGGCTTTGTTTTTGTATTGTACCTGTACCATTTGAAATGCCACCAGATCTATCTTCAATTGCAGAAAGACGAGATAAGGCACACTTCCAATTTTATGCGATTGTGGAATGAAGGAGCAACCATCATCCTTTTTGCCGTCGTGTTTTTAGTAGTTTTAAAAAATGCCGTCAATTGGATTTATGGTGTAGTTGGAATCATTTCATTCTCGGTAATTATAATGCTGGGCTTTAAGTTTTACAAGAGAATCCGCCAGCGAAACCAATCATAGATGCTAAGAAATGTCAAAATAAAACGCGTGTCATTAAGGATAAGAATTTTTCTTTCAATGATATTATTGACATTGATCGCATCGGTCTTGATGGCTTCCATTTCTATCTTGCAATTCAAGAAAGAAGCGAAGGATTACCACCAGGAGCGTCTGGAACGAAAGGAAAATGCCATCAAGGAGCATATCAATTTTATCCTTGCCACTACGACCTATCCGCTTACCGAAGAAAATCTCCCCCTTATTTTCAAGGATAAAATCCACGAATTGGCAGATATCCACAGTCTTCAGATTAATATTTACAGTTTGAAGGGGAAACTGCTGAAATCTTCCAAGGCCTCCTTTTCCATCGATACGATTGCTCCGCCAATTCCCAATTACATTCTGGGCCTGGTACAATCTTCAATGGAAAAGAGATACGTTGATATTAAAAACATAGATGGTAAGAAATACCGTTCGTCCTTCAGCCAGATCAAGGATCTGAAGTTCAAGCCGCTCGGAATCTTGAACCTTCCTTATATTGAAGACGATGGGTTTTATGACCGCGAGCTCAAGAATTTCCTTATCCGTTTGGGGCAGGTATATTCGTTCATGCTTATCATCGCCTTCGCATTGGCCTATTTTCTTTCGAGCTATATCACGAAATCATTAAAATCCATTTCTGATAAGATTACTGAAACGAGCCTGAACCAAAAGAACGAGAAAATTGAATTGGAAGACAGTTCCCAGGAGGTCAGTTTGCTCATCAATGCCTATAACGGAATGGTTGACAAGCTTGAGGAAAGCGCCCTGAGACTGGCACAAAGCGAACGAGAACAGGCCTGGCGCGATATGGCGAAACAAGTGGCGCACGAAATAAAAAATCCACTCACACCAATGCGATTGACGGTGCAGAGTTTCCAAAGAAAATTCGACCCGAACGACCCGGAAGTAAAGCAAAAGCTAAAAGATTATTCCGAAACATTGATCCAGCAAATCGACACGATGAGTTCTGTTGCTTCAGCCTTCTCCAACTTCGCCTCGATGCCGGCCCAACAAAACGAAACGCTGAATGTTGTAAATATCGTCGAACTTGCCTTGGAGATTTTCAACGAGGATTACATCTATTTCCATTCCGAAGAAAAGGAAATCATTACTGTAATGGACCGAACACAACTCATCCGGATCATTACGAATTTGGTCAAAAACGGTATCCAGGCCATTCCAGACAATCAGGAAAATAAATCAATAATTGTTGCTGTTAAAAAAGTACACGATACGGTTCTGATTACGGTTGAAGACAACGGAATCGGAATCGAGAGTCAAAATGTTTCCAGGATCTTCGAGCCAAAATTTACCACAAAAAACAGCGGAATGGGACTCGGACTTGGAATCATCAAAAACATCATCGAAAATTACAAGGGCACCATCACGTTCGAAAGTAATTTCGGAAAAGGCACGATTTTCACTGTTTCACTTCCTATAATCAATGAATAATTGGCGCTATTTTCCATTGCAATCAAGGCTATTTAAATTATTTTTTTAGAACTTTGGAAACTTTCTTGAACACAATATCGAATATAGTATAAAAATAAAATTATGAGCTACGAAAATATTTTAGTTGCCACCGAAAACAACATTACCACAATCACCATCAACCGTCCAGCAAAGCTGAATGCATTAAACAAAGCGACTATTGCTGAATTGCACCAGGCATTCAAATCAGCTGAATCAGATCAAGCAACGAGAGTGATAGTCTTGACAGGTTCAGGAGAAAAAGCCTTTGTAGCTGGAGCAGATATTTCAGAATTTGCCAATTTTTCTGTAGAAGAAGGCGCTCAATTGGCGGCACAGGGTCAAGAATTGTTGTTTGATTTTGTTGAAAATCTAAAAAAACCAGTCATTGGAGCCATAAACGGTTTTGCACTTGGCGGTGGATTGGAATTGGCAATGTCATGTCATTTCAGGGTAGCTTCTGACAATGCAAAAATGGGCTTGCCGGAAGTTTCCTTGGGAGTAATTCCTGGATATGGTGGAACGCAACGTTTGCCACAATTGGTAGGAAAAGGAAAAGCAATGGAAATGATCATGACTGCCGGAATGCTTAGCGGTGAAGAAGCCAAGCAATATGGTTTGGTAAATTATGTCGTTCCACAAGCAGAACTGTTAGAATTATGCAACAGCATCGCCCAGAAAATAATAAAGAATTCTCCTGTGGCAATTTCAAAAGCAATCAAGGCCATCAATGCCAATTTTAAAGATGGCGTAAACGGATACGAAACCGAAATCAAAGCTTTCGGATATTGCTTTGGAACAGAGGATTTCAAGGAAGGAACAACAGCATTTTTAGAGAAAAGAAAGGCTGAGTTTTCTGGCAAGTAATTGATCATTATGAATAAAATATTCTTTTTCCTTCTTTTTCCATTTTTCGTATACGCTCAGCACTCCTCCTTTCAAATTGAAAAAAGCGAGTTTTTTGAAGATAATTTTAAAGATTCCGAAATTGTATTGGCTGAAAAGTTTAATGCGGATGATTTTTTAATTGTTCGCTCCTATAAAAGTGGATTTTCAACTAAGAAAGGCTTCTATATTGAAAAATATACTAAATCGTTAAATAAAATAAGTGAGTTTGATTTTGAAATTGATCAGCCTTTACACGAAAAGTATAAACTTTTTATAGGTACATTTTTTTATGCATCCAAAGTGTATATAGTTGAAATGTTCTACGATTTAAAAAGCAAAAATTATGTTTGTAGGGCTAATGTTATAGATGAGAATTATAAAGTGACAAAACGCGAACTCTTTCAGTTGGGTAAAGATGAAATTAAAGGTTTTGGCCTTCAAAATCAGTTTTATGATTCCGATTTGAGCAAAAATAATTTGGGGATGTTTGAATCAGAAGAAAAATCCACTTTTAGTTTTTTGCAAGGAAACATCAGTTCTAAGGTTTCAGATGATAGAAGCAGATCAGGTTTAGTGTTTAAAGTAAATAAAACAAAAACACTATTTTCAATAGCGATTACTTATAAGTTTGAGAATGAAGATTTCACCAAATTGTTTCTATTTGATTCAAACCTTAATAAAAAAATCGAGAAGAATTTTTCATTTGAAAAAGATAAAGTTATTAATAAAAATATTGAATTACATGATAGTTTTGAAATAGTTTATCTAACACAAAAAGTCTTTTCAGATGAGTTAAAAAACAAAGAAAATGGAGGTAAATATTGTTATGAGATAAAAGAAATAACACCTGAAGGAGTGAGCACAAAAAAGATAGATGTTGGAAGTCACTATCTAACTTCATTGAATTTATTTTGTTTTGAAGATACACTTTATGGAATTGGCTTTTATTCAGACAATGATGATTTTAAATATAGTGGTATTTTTCTGGCTGAGTTACAGACGAAGGATTTGGAAATTAAGAATTCAAGATATACTCCCTTTAGTGAGCAATTTATTCGGGACAAATATGGAGAATTAAAGAATGAAGAGTTAAAAAATATAGTGATAAATGGGTTGTATAGAAACCAAAGCAATGATATTTGTATCAATGCTGAAGAAGTATACAGCATCTCTTCAAATCAAGCAGAATATAAGGTTTATGGTGATATAATCTCAATAAGCATGAGTAACAATGGACAAATTATGACGGCTAGGAATATTAATAAGTCACAAACCATTCCTTATGTAGAGAATAGTTCGTTTGTTTCTTACTCTTCATTCGTTTTAAAAGATATTAATTACTTTTTCATTAATGCAAAAGACAAAATAAAAAAATTATCAAACGAGAGAATTGAGTTCAAGGGAGCTAATAATGAAAATAATTCAAATTTGTATGCGATTATGGTAAACAGCGAGGGAAGTTTTGAATATAAAGAAGTTTTAAATAAGGAGGAAAATCAAGTTGCTTTTATGGTTTCTAAAGGTGTAAAAATTGATAATTCGATTATCTTCTTAGGCCGTAAAGCCAAGAAAAAACAGTTGCTGAAAATTACTTTATAATATATAAACCAATGTAAAATTACTTTAAATAGTACAAGTGATCTATTGCTGTGAATTTCTTTAACAAATATATATTTCTTATTTTTGCTTTCAATTTTTAAGAAAAATGGAAAAAATCTTATCATATCCAATCTCTTTTGTCAGTATGGTTTTATTCCTATTGACATTGGTTATTTTTCATCCCATACAATGGATATGCTTTAATGTTTTTGGTTATCAGGCACATAAAAAAAGTGTCGATTATCTTAATCTTGTATTGCTAAGAATCGGGCATCTTTTAGGCACCACCTATAAAGTTGAAAATAGGGATTTGATTCCAAAAGGCGTTCCAATCATATTTGTAGCCAATCACCAGAGTTTATATGATATTGTTGGGATCATCTGGTTCATGCGAAAATTTCATCCGAAATTTGTCAGCAAAAAGGAACTCGGAAAAGGAATCCCGAGTATTTCCTTCAACCTGAAACACGGCGGTTCCGTACTTATAGACAGGAAAGATCCGAAACAAGCCATTCCAACGATCAAGCGTTTATCAGAATACATCGAAAAGCACAAGCGTTCGGCAGTAATTTTTCCGGAAGGAACAAGAAGCAAGACCGGTGTTCCGAAAGAATTTGCCCAAAGCGGATTAAAAATCCTTTGCAAATATGCACCATCGGCTTATGTGGTGCCGATTACGATAAACAATTCTTGGAAATTTGTTAAATATGGCTTTTTCCCTTTTGGTTTAGGAAATCGTCTTACCTTTACAGTCCATAATGCTTTAGCTGTCAAAGAGTATCCGTTTGATGAAATTATGCAGAAGACAGAAAAAGCAATAGTAGAATCCGTTAAAATATAAATGAGTTTTGTTAGAAATAATCTAAATTCAAAAATCTAAAATAAAATGTCACTACACAACGTAAGACTGGAAGTAATGCAATTATTGGAGAAGAAAATTGACACTTTTGTGGATCAGTTTCTTATTCCTATTGAAACCATTTGGCAGCCAACCGATTTCTTGCCAAATTCACAAGATGAAAATTTCTTTGAAGAAGTTAGAGAGTTAAGAGAAATTGCAAAAGATCTGCCATATGATTTCTGGGTAACACTTGTAGGTGATACCATTACAGAAGAAGCCTTGCCAACCTATGAATCATGGCTGATGGATGTTGAAGGAGTAGATCAGATTGAAGCAAATGGCTGGTCTAAGTGGGTCAGGAATTGGACCAGTGAGGAAAACCGTCATGGCGATTTATTGAACAAGTACCTTTATTTGTCAGGTCGTGTAAACATGCGGGAGATTGAAATTACAACACAGCATCTGATTGCCGATGGTTTTGATATCGGAACCGGACGTGACCCTTACAAGAATTTTGTATACACCAGTTTCCAGGAATTGGCAACTTATGTTTCGCATAACAGGGTGGCCCAATTGGCAAAAACCTATGGCGACAATAAATTGTCAAAAATCTGCAAGATGATTGCCGGAGACGAAATGCGTCACCATATGGCTTACAGCGAATTTGTAAATCAGATTTTCAAAGTGGATCCAAGCGAGATGATGCTGGCTTTCCAATACATGATGAAACAGAAGATTGTAATGCCTGCCCAATTTTTAAGAGAATCAGGAGAGAAGATCAGTTCGGCTTTCGAAAGTTTTTCTGACTCCGCACAGCGAATTGGAGTTTATACGGCAAGTGACTATGTTGATATCATGCAGAAGCTTATCAACAAATGGGAAATCGACAAGATCAGTGATTTAACCGGTGAAGCAGAAAAAGCAAGGGATTATTTGATGAAATTGCCGGCACGTATGGCCAGGATTTCAGAAAGATTGGTAATTCCTGCCGAATCACAGATCTTCAAATGGGTAGAGCCTGCCAGGATATAATTTTTAAATTTAAATTATCAAGGCTGGATTCTGAAGATCAAAACTTTAGAATCCAGCTTTTTTTATTGCATAAAAACAATGGAAGATTCAAGATTAATAGAAACGACAGTCAATTTCGTCAAGGAAAAACTTAAAGGTGCCGAAGGCGGTCATGATTGGTTTCACATTGAAAGGGTTTACAAGAATACGTTGCTCATCGCAAGAGAAGAGGAATGTGACTTGCTAGTTTGCCAATTGGGAGCCTTGTTGCACGACATTGCCGACAGTAAATTTCATAATGGGGATGAAACTGTGGGGCCAAAAACAGCCAGAGATTTTCTGGAAAAGGAGCAGGTTGCCGAAGAAGTCATCGATCACGTTATTAAGATCATCGAAAACATCTCTTTTAAGGGAGGAAATTTTGAAAAGAGGTTCTCTTCAATTGAATTGGATATCGTTCAAGATGCCGACCGTTTGGATGCCATTGGTGCCATCGGGATAGCAAGATGCTTCAACTATGGAGGATTCAAGAACAGGGCACTCTATGATCCTGAGATCCTTCCTAATATGGATATGGGCAAGGAGGAATACAAGAATTCCAATAGCCCGACCATTACTCATTTTTATGAAAAGCTTTTATTGCTGAAGGATAAGATGAACACCAGGACAGGAAAAGCAATCGCTGACGAACGCCATCGCTATATGGAAGATTTCCTGGAGCAATTTTTTGCGGAATGGAAAGGGAAGAGATAAAAAAAGGCCGTCTAGATATAGACGGCCTTTGTATTTATAAATCCTTGCAGACTATTCCATTTCAGAAACCCTCAAGGTGTTTACCATTCCTTTATCGGTTACCGGCATTGCGGCAAGATTGATCAGGAAATCGCCTTTTTCTACATATCCTTTTTCTCTTGCAATTTCGTTTACATCGGTAACGGTGTCGTCCGTACTCACGAATTTATCGTAGTAGTATGACTTTACACCCCAAAGCAGGTTCAATTGCGTCAGGATCCTTCTGTTTGACGTAAAGACCAAGATGTGAGCCTGTGGACGCCAAGCCGAAATTTGGAAAGCCGTATAACCGCTGTTTGTCAAGGTACAGATTGCTTTTGCCTTGATCACATTGGCCATCATGGCCGCGTGGTGGCAGATGGATTTGGTGATGAATCTTTTTGTTCGCACCTGTGGTGTATTTTGTGGTACGATGATCAGCGGAGAATCCTCAACTGCCTCGATAATCTGTGTCATTTTTTCGATCACCTGAACCGGGTAATTTCCAACAGAAGTTTCTCCAGAAAGCATTACCGCATCAGCACCATCCATTACAGAGTTGGCAACGTCGTTTACCTCTGCACGGGTTGGCGTAAGGCTCGTAATCATTGTTTCCATCATCTGTGTGGCAACAATAACTGGAATCCTGGCCGTTTTGGCCCTGTTGATTAATTTTTTCTGGATAAGCGGCACTTCGTGAGCCGGAACTTCAACACCAAGATCCCCACGTGCTACCATCAAACCATCACAATAAGCAACAATCTTGTCAATGTTTTCTACACCTTCAGGTTTTTCAATTTTAGCAATGATTGGAATTTTATGATCAGAATGTTCCATGATCAAATCTTGAAGTTCCATCAGATCTTCTGCAGTCCTAACGAAAGAAAGAGCGATCCAGTCTACTTGGTTTTCAATAGCAAAAAGTGCATCCTTGATGTCTTTCTTGGTCAAGGCCGGAAGCGAAACTTTTGTATTAGGAAGGTTGACCCCTTTTTTAGATTTCAATGGACCACCTTGGATCACCTTACACACCACTTCAGTAGTTCCGTTGGTTTCAAGTGCCTCAAACATTAATTTTCCATCATCCAAAAGGATTTTTTCTCCTGGTTTAACGTCCCTTGGGAATTCCTTGTAGTTCATGTAAACTCTTTCGGCTGTTCCAGGAACATCTTCTGCAGTTTGAAACGTAATTATATCGCCCGGGTTCACCACAACATCTTCCTTCATTACTCCTACGCGAAGTTTTGGACCTTGTAAATCAGCCAAGATAGCCGTTGTGTAGCCAAATTCTTCATTCAAGGAGCGAATCATGTTGATTCTTTCGCTTACATCACTATAATCAGCATGGGAAAAGTTGATCCTGAAAACATTAACTCCTGCATCAATCATGTTCTTCAATACTTCTCTCGTGCTGCATGCAGGTCCTAGGGTCGCTACAATTTTAGTTTTTTTGTTTGTTGACATTGTTTTTAAAAAATTAAATTGTTTTTTGATTTGATTTTATCAGTTTCTACCTTGTAAACTGTTGAAACCCTATCAATTGTATTTATGTTATTAATAATTAACGCTACTGTTTCTTCCGCATTTTCTACTTTCAAAAAATAATCTACTTTTTTGAATTCAGGTAAAAAATAAACGTTGGTTGAAATTTCTAAAACGGAGTTTGTAAATAAATTGGCATCTATATTTTTATCTAGTGCCGTGATTTCATTTTTATTCTGAATAAGGCTCCAGCAAACTTCTTCTTTTAAATTTTCATATTTGTATTTCGAAAAATAGGCTTCGCCCTCCTTGGTCGTAATCTGGATTTCCTCTTTGCTCTTACTTAAAAGAATAGGTAATTTTTGATTGATAAAATAAGCAAGACGATAATCTTCCAATGAAGTATGAATAGCGATTAGTTCATAATCAATTTCGTCAAATTCATCAATGTATAATTTATGAAGGACCATTTTTGATACAAAATAAGTCGTAAATATAGCATTTCTAAATCAGAAAAAACGCTATAAAATTGAACTTAACGTTAATTTATCAACGAAAACGATATAGTTTTGAGAATTTGATTTTATTTTGTGTTAATTTTTTCTTGAAATGCAAAATAGGCTCTTTGGGAAGCTTTTTCTTCTGCCTTCTTTTTTGATGTGGCTCTTGCCTTGGCAATTACCTTTTCATCAATACTTAACCTGACACCAAAAAGACGCTCTCCGGTTATGGCATTGTCTTCAAAGACATCATAATGGAAAACCCTCTTTTCCTTCTGGCACCATTCAATAAGCAAGCTTTTGTAGCTGATTACTTTTCCTTCCAGTCGGGCGATATCAACGTAAGGCGCAATGACCCTCTTTTGTATGAATTTCTCGCATTGTGGATAGCCTTGATCAAGGTAGATGGCACCAACCAACGCTTCAAATATATTGCCGTGGATGTTCTCGCCAAAATGCTGGGTCGGTACCTTGCTTTCGACAAAACGGATGAGGTTCAGATCCCTTCCAAGTTCATTGAGATGTTCCCTGCTTACAATTTTAGAACGCATTTTCGTAAGATAGCCTTCATCTCCAGAAGGTACTTTGTTGAACAGGTGTGCTGCTATCACGGAACTCAGCATTGCATCACCCAAGAATTCAAGACGCTCGTAACTGATGGGCTTTCCGTTCTTGTCAAGCTTGTTCAGGGAGCGATGCGTAAAGGCTTTCTTGTAGCAATCGAGATTGATTGGCTTGAAGCCCAGGATGGTTTCAATTTCATTAAAAAAAATCCCGTCTTCTTGAGAACGGGATTTGGTAAATATTTTTTTAATAAAGCGCATTAAGTTACTCTGCTAATTTTTTAAACAAAACGCAAGCATTATGACCACCAAAACCAAAGGTGTTGCTCATCGCTACGTTTACTTCTCTTTTTTGAGGTTTGTTCAGTGTCAGGTTCAAGGAAGGATCGATGTTTTCATCCACAACCGTATGATTGATTGTTGGAGGAACAATTCCGTGCTTCATTGCAAGGATAGAAGCGATAGCTTCAATTGCACCGGCAGCACCAAGCAAATGTCCTGTCATTGATTTTGTAGAATTGATGTTGATGTTTTTTGCGTGGTCGCCAAAAACAGCACTGATTGCTTTCAATTCTGCAACATCTCCAAGAGGAGTTGAAGTTCCGTGGGTGTTGATATGGTCAACATCTTCAGGGTTCATTCCGGCATCTCTCAAGGTGTTCTTCATTACTGCAATAACACCAATTCCTTCAGGATGTGGAGCGGTCAAGTGATAAGCATCGGATGACATTCCGCCACCGCCGATTTCACAATAGATTTTTGCTCCCCTCGCTTTTGCATGCTCGTATTCTTCCAGTACCAATGCACCGGCACCTTCGCCCAGGACAAATCCGTCACGTGTAGCATCAAAAGGTCTTGAAGCAGTTTCTGGAGTCTCATTTCTGGTAGACAGGGCATGCATCGAGTTGAAACCTCCCATTCCTGCAATGGTAACAGCAGCTTCAGAACCACCCGAAACGATAACATCACACATTCCTAAACGGATGTAGTTGAAAGCATCGATCAAGGCATTTGCTGAAGAAGCACAAGCAGAAACAGTTGTATAATTTGGTCCCATATACCCATTTCGCATAGAAATATGAGCAGGAGCTATATCGGCAATCATTTTCGGGATAAAGAAGGGGTTGAATTTAGGAGTACCGTCACCTTTGGCATAGTACATCACTTCTTCCTGGAAAGTTTCCAGTCCGCCGATTCCTGCACCCCAGATAACGCCCACCCTGTATTTATCAACATTGTCGTCTGTGATTCCGGCATCCTTGATGGCCTCGTCACTTGCGGCAATTGCATATTGTGCAAACTTGTCCAATCTGCGTGATTCTTTACGGTCCATGTAGTCTTCAATGTTGAAGTTCTTTACTTCACAGGCAAACTTTGTCTTGTGTTTCTCCGTGTTGTAATAAGTAATTGGAGCCGCACCGCTAACGCCATTAATTAAAGCATTCCAGTATTCTTCGATTGAATTTCCAATAGGAGTAAGAGCACCTAATCCTGTTACAACAACCCGCTTTAATACCATACGTATAATTTTATAGTTTTCAATGTAAACAAATAATACCTATGTTTTCTTCTATGTTAAATCATAAAAAGACATAGGTATTACACAATATTTTTATTTAGATGATTGAAATTCAATCGGTAATTTAAATGTAAAAAATAATAACACCCGATTTTTAGAAATTCCGAAAAAACAAAAAACAAGATTCAAATTTATGTCATTAAAACAAAAATTGTATTGTCATTTTGCATTTCAGTAGTGTGTTTCTGAAAATCGGGTGTGAATTTATTATTTTTTAGCTTCTTCGATGTAAGAAATAGCCTGACCAACAGTAGCGATGTTTTCCGCTTGGTCGTCTGGAATTTGAATATCAAATTCTTTTTCGAACTCCATGATAAGCTCAACAGTGTCTAATGAATCAGCTCCCAAATCATTTGTGAAGCTTGCTTCTAATACAACTTCGTTTTCGTCAACGCCTAATTTGTCTACGATAATCGCTTTTACTCTTGATGCAATGTCTGACATAATCTTTAATTTTAAAATTTAATTTGTTGGCAAAAATAAAAAACTTTATTTTAAAACCACGTTTTAGTTGATAAATATGAGTACTAATTTATAAAATATATTTCACAAAGCCCTTTAAAATTTATTTAATATCATTTATTATTCTTTTTTTTGCGTAATAATTGCAGCCACAAAATGAAAAACATCATACTATTTGCTTCGGGTTCGGGAACCAATGCCGAAAATATAATTTTGCATTTCAACAAGACAAGGACAGCCAGAGTAGCAGCCGTGTTTTCTAATAATCCAAATGCAAAAGTCTTGGAAAGGGCAAGAAACTTGAATGTGGATCGCTTTGTTTTTTCAAGAGAAGACCTTTCTGCTGGAATTGTGTTGGAAAAGGTGCGGCAATTCAAGCCCGATTTGATTGTCCTGGCAGGTTTCTTATGGAAGTTTCCCCAGGATATAATCGAAGCCTATCCCAACAAGATCATCAACATCCATCCTGCCTTGTTGCCAAAATATGGCGGGAAGGGGATGTACGGGATGAATGTCCATAACGCAATCCTCGAGAATAAGGAGCCTGAAACGGGAATTACGATTCATTATGTAAACGAGCATTATGACGAGGGCGAATTTATTGCCCAGGAAAAAGTATCCATAAAAGAATGCCTTTCGGCAGAAGAAATAGCGCAGAAAGTGCATTTGCTGGAGCAGGAATTCTTCCCCCGGGTCATAGAGAAGCTCATAATCCAAAATTCATAATTTTGAATCACGACGTACACATATATACAGATGGCGCTGCAAAAGGAAATCCTGGAAACGGCGGTTACGGTGTGGTAATGGAATGGGTTGGAAAACCCTATAAGAAAGAATTCTACGAAGGTTTCCGCCTGACCACCAATAACCGGATGGAATTATTGGCTGTGATCGTAGGTTTGGAAAAGCTGAAATTGCAAGGCACAAGGGTCTTGGTTATTTCCGATTCCAAATACGTGGTGGATTCCGTCGAGAAGAAATGGGTTTTCGGGTGGGAGAAAAAAGAATTCGCTGGCAAGAAAAACCCAGACTTGTGGATGCGCTTCCTTAAAATCTACCGCAAGCACCAGGTGGATTTCAAATGGATCAAAGGGCATAACAACCATCCGCAAAACGAAAGGTGCGACGAGCTTGCCGTCATGGCTGCGCTTGGCGATGAGCTTTCGGTTGATGCTTATTATGAAAAGGAAGGCGAGAAGCTATTGTAGGCTTTTTGAATGCAAATTTCTTGACTTTGGATCTATGATTCTCTATGTAAAATGAAATTTCTTTTCAATTTTGGCTAAGGCTATGTTTCTATTTGGTAGTCAAGCATAGCGAATTACTATAAGACTTTCTATAAAACAAGAAACGCATCTGATTTTCACAGATGCGTTTCTTGTTTCAAATAAAACATTACTCCCTGTCAAGATTTTTAGATTTGGCAAACCCGATCAGTAACCCAATTCCGGAGAATATAAGAATGGTTGCCGGATAAACCGCCCCTCTATTCATCTCCGTATAGGTGACAATCAGCAAGGCAATGAAAATCCCCACACCACACCCAATCAACAAGAAGGCAAAGTTCAGGATAAAGACTTTCCATATCGGCACATTGTGATTCTTGCCTTTCATAAAGATGCTTGCATCTATGCCTTTTTCAATAAGAGCCAGGCGCTCCCTGTTTCTCGAAGAATAAATAATGTAGAAGATTCCGAAGATCATCAGGAAAAAACTAATTGGAATTAACATTTGCGGACCCATAATTGTATAAATTTAAAATTGATTGATGTCCATAGGACGAAACAAGTCCGGGCCAGGTTACAGTTATGGTAAAATATTTTTTTATCTTCGAAGTGTAACCCAGGCGTATATAGTGTCGTCCTATGCAATATGACTAAACAGGCCGACCAATATTACATCCATCAGATCATTAGTGGCAACACCGGTGCATTTGCCGTATTGGTCGATCGGTATAAGATGCTGGTCTTCACGCTCGCCTCCAAAATGATCAACAACAGGGAGGAAGCAGAAGAAGTGGCTCAGGATACTTTTATAAAGGCGTTCAATTCCCTGGGCAGGTTCAAGGGCGATTCCAAATTCTCAACCTGGCTATACAAGATTGCCTACAACACGTCCCTGGATCGTCTGAAAAAGAACAAGAAAGAAGAAGGTGTTGTTCCCATTGATGAATTTACGGCCTCATTCGTCAAGACCACCGAGAATGCTTTTGAAGCCTTGGTGGAGCAGGAGCGGAAACAGCTCATCCAAGATTGCCTGCAACAATTGCCGGGAGAGGAGAGTTTTTTGTTGACCCTGTATTATTTTGAAGACCAGAATTTGGACGAAATTGCAAAAATAATGGACATTACCGCCAATCACGTCAAAGTGAAATTATTCCGGAGCAGGAAAAAATTGGCTGCTATTTTAAAACAACACCTTGAACCTGAAATACTGGATTATTATGAAAGAGAACGATAAAGACATTGAACAATTAATCGGCAAGGTCATGAAGGAACATGTATTGCAGGAGCCTTCATTTGATTTTACATCAAAAGTAATGGCCCGGGTGACGGTTCAGCCGAAAGCAGTCCGTTATGAGCCTTTGATTTCTAGGGCAGGCTGGGCGACGATTTTCGGAAGTATCTTTGCAACCTGTATCTATATGTTTTCAGGAACAGCACCGCAGCCCACCCAATATGATCTGGATGTAAGCTTCCTGTACAATAATAAAGTATCGGAAGCATTGGCAGGAACTCACTTTTCAGAAGCAGCCATGTATGCTGCAATGGTGGTGGCGTTCTTGGTTCTGATCCAGATTCCCCTTTTAAAGAAGCATTTCGGAAGAAAATACATTGCCTGATGATGTACTAATTGTCTTCTCTGTACAAAAAGAGCTTCCAGTACTAATATCTGTATAAGTACGATTTTCATATAAGAATGCTTCTGCGGATGACTTGTCAGTCATTTTTTTTTATTCTTTTACAATGTTGGTTTTCAGGTTAGAAGGAAATGCGTCGAAACAAATTGCGAAAATAATTCGCAAAAGACTTGCAGGAATGAAAAAGAGTTGTACTTTTGCACCCGCTTTGAGAGAGAAACGAGGGGCGGAAAAATAGAAGACACGTTCATAGACATATTGAATTGACAGCCGTTCCGGGAAGAGATTCCTGGAACAAAGAAAAAGAAAGTAAGGTGAATCGCAAGATTTACAGAAGTTAGAAATTCGTCTAAAATAC
>Ga0247805_1000046_pt1 | contig 121960 bp, 113 predicted proteins | sample UWRJL044104R1_FD_180930 | JGI IMG/M metagenome (GOLD analysis project Ga0247805, IMG submission 180930) | Plant litter microbial communities from Arlington Agricultural Research Station in Wisconsin, United States - UWRJ-L044-104R-1 | ecosystem: Environmental > Terrestrial > Plant litter >...
AACTGGAACGAATGGAACAGATGGAAATAATGGAACCAACGGTACTAATGGAACTGATGGCGCAAATGGAACTAACGGAATAAGCGTTACAGGATCAACGTATGATGCCGCAACCGGAATAGTAACCTTTACATATTCTGATGGAAGTACTTCGACTACTGCAGACCTGAGAGGAGCAAATGGTACAAACGGAACGAATGGAACAGATGGTATAAATGGAACAAGTGTGACAGGTTCAACATACGATGCTGCAACGGGAATCGTGACCTTCAATTATTCTGATGGAAGTACTTCGACTACTTCAGACCTGAGAGGAGCAACTGGTGCAAACGGAACGAATGGAGTTGATGGGAATGATGGATTAAATGGAATAAGCGTTTCAGGTTCCAGCTATAATGCTGCAACTGGAATAGTAACCTTCACCTATTCAGACGGAAGCACTTCGACTACTGCCGATCTAAGAGGAACAAACGGTACAAACGGAAATGATGGTGCAACCGGCGCTAGCGGAACCAATGGAATTGATGGAGTAAATGGAACCAGTGTTACAGGTTCTAGCTACAATGCTGCAACGGGAATCGTCACTTTCACCTATTCTGATGGAAGTACTTCAACTACTGCCGATCTAAGAGGAGCAACTGGCGCAAGCGGAATCAATGGTATAAGTGTTACAGGATCAACCTACGATGCTGCAACTGGAATCGTGACCTTCACTTATTCAGATGGAAGTACTTCAACAACTGCCGATCTAAGAGGAGCAACTGGAACGAATGGAACAGATGGAAATAACGGAACTGATGGCGCAAATGGAACTAACGGTATAAGCGTTACAGGTTCTACCTACGATGCTGCAACTGGAATCATGACCTTTACCTATTCTGACGGAAGTACATCAACGACTTCTGATTTGAGAGGAATAAATGGTACAAATGGAGTAGACGGAACGAATGGTGTAAGTGTTACAGGTTCTACCTACAATTCTGCAACTGGAATCGTAACCTTTACATATTCTGACGGAAGCACTTCGACTACTGCAGATCTAAGAGGAGCAACTGGTACAAACGGAACTAATGGAACAGATGGTATAAATGGAACAAGTGTGACAGGTTCAACATACGATGCTGCAACAGGAATTGTGACCTTCACTTATTCTGATGGAAGCACTTCAACTACTGCCGATCTAAGAGGAGGAACTGGAGCAAACGGAGTTGACGGAACTGATGGCGCAAATGGGACCAACGGAATTGATGGTGCCAACGGTATAAGCGTTACAGGTTCCAGCTACAATGCTGCAACTGGAATCGTGACTTTCACTTATTCAGACGGAAATACTTCAACTACTTCAGACCTGAGAGGAGCAACTGGTTCAAACGGAACGAATGGAACTGATGGCGCAAATGGAACTAATGGAACAAGCGTTACAGGGTCAACCTATGATGCCGCAACGGGAATGGTAACTTTCACTTATTCTGACGGAAGCACTTCAACGACTTCAGATCTAAGAGGAACAAACGGTACGAACGGAGCTGACGGAACTGATGGTGCAACTGGCGCAAACGGAACTGATGGTACAAACGGAACAAGTGTTACAGGATCAACCTACGATGCTGCAACAGGAATCGTGACCTTCAATTATTCAGACGGAAGTACTTCAACAACTTCTGATTTGAGAGGAGCAAATGGTACTAATGGGGTTGATGGAAGGGATGGAAATGATGGTACAAACGGAGCAAATGGAGCATCAGCCTACGAAATATGGGAAGCAGTACCAGGTAACAATGGACAAACGGAAGCAGCCTTTATTGCATCCTTGAAAGGAGATACAGGAGCCACAGGCCCACAAGGAGGAATTGGCTTGATCGCTGATGGAACAAATACAACAGTTTCAGGAAATGGCATATCAGGAACTCCATATGCCGTAAATGTGGCAGGAAATGCATTGACATCAGATGATTTGGAATTTGATTCAGGAAATGCGGCAACTGCCTTGTTGAAAGCTGTGAAGGCAAATATTAAAGACGATGCCGTAACGGCAGCAAAAGTGAATGTTGATGTAGCCGGAAATGGATTGACTCAGGCTGCAAGTGGAGCCTTGCAAGTAAATGCAAATAATGGATTGAATGTTAATGCAACAGACGATGTCGTGCAATTGGGTGGGACTTTGATAAAACCAACAACGGTAACAGCAACAGCAACCAATACACTTGCCATTGCAGGATTGCAAAACAGTACAGTTGCAACGGATAAGATTATGGTAGTAGATGCCACTTCAAGTGTAGTGAAAACAGTGAATGCGGCAATGCCTAAAATGTTCTATATGCCGGCTGTCATCTTTGATACTACTGTATTGGGAACTGGCAAGACTAGGAATTTATACAATGAGTACAAGGCGCAATTTCAAGGAACATCATTTTCAATTACCGGTGATGGAAATAATATGTACAACGGGGGAGTAGTTGGCAGCCCAAGTGCGCCAGTGATTCCAGTATATGCAACTTCAGGGGAATTATACTATTATATCACGTATTACGACACTGCAGTATTTGCTAATTTATCCATTAGTGCAACTGGGCAATTGACCTATGACGTTATTGGTAACGCGACAGATTCATCTTATATGAACATTGTATTTGTTGTAAAATAATAACAGGTAATGAAAAGTATAAAAATAATAATCCTGGTAACACTGTTCAGTACGGCGTCTGTTTTTTCACAAGGACAGACAACCAATACCGGAACATTGTATGTAAGTCCAGGGACGTTGATGACGGTGGTTTCAAATTTTAATAATACCGATTCTGGAGAATATAAAAATGACGGAGAAGTATTGCTCCAAGGTAATTTTAATAACGACGGATTGACGACTTTCAATGCCCAAAACAACGGTTATACAAGATTCGAAGGTTTTCTGACACAGAGAATTACAGGCTCTGTTCCTAGTGAATTCAAGGATTTGTTGTTTTATAATACCAATCCTCAACCCGCTTTCCAATTATCAGGAGATATTATTATCTTTGGTAATTCTGAATTCAATCAGGGTATTGTAAACAACGATCATTTTGGCGGTACGATCTCTTTTGAGCAGGAAGCAACCCATACAAGCACTTGGAATGGCAGCCATGTTGATGGCGAAGTGATAAAAAATGGAAGTACCGATTTTCAATACCCCATAGGCGATAAAAACCTATACCGGTATGCAAGGATTTCGGCTCCATCAGAAATAGCAGATAGTTTTACAGGCAAATATTTTTTCGATAATTCCCATACATTATACCCGCATACAAGCAAGCAGCCGGAAATAGGTCTGATTGATAACAAGGAGTATTGGACTGTCGACAAGACAAATGGAAGTTCAGATATATTACTGACATTGAGCTGGGATGAAAGTATTACTACCCCAGGTGAGGTGATAGCTTCCCCGGAAAGTGATATCCATATTGTTCGTTGGGACGAAACGAAAGGCCTTTGGGTCGATGAAGGTGGTGTTGCAGATGTACCGGGTAAGACAGTTACGACTGCTGTAGAAGTCTCAGGTTACGGTGTTTTTACACTTGCAAGGGTAAAAACCAAGACCAGCGGTTGTGTGAAAGTCTTTAATGGGGTGAGTCCGAATGGCGACAATGACAACGATTATTTTTACATAGAATGCATCAACAAGTACCCGAATAATACGGTAGAGATATACAACCGATGGGGTGTGAAGGTTTTCGAAACCAATAATTACGACTCGAACGGAAATGTTTTTAACGGATATTCAGATGGCAGGGTAACAATGAACGGAAGCAACAAGCTGCCAACAGGAACTTATTTTTATATTCTTACCTACGACTATGATGAGAACGGAAATCAAGGAACCCACAAACAAGCAGGCTATTTACATCTGAGTGCAGATTAATAAAGAATAAGATGAAGTTGAATCAAAAAATAAAGTATAGTTTTTCTTTTTGCCTGTTCCTCATTGGAGGCTTGGTGTTTGCGCAACAAGATTCCCAATACACACAATACATGTACAATACCATCAACGTGAATCCGGCTTATGCAGGTTCAAGAGGTGTGACAAGTATTTTTTTACTGCACCGTACACAATGGGTTGGTCTTGATGGTGCTCCGGTTACCAATACGGCTTCCATCAACAAGCCTATAAAGGATAGCAATCTGGGATATGGTATCTCATTTGTAAACGACAGGATCGGTATCTCAGATGAAAATACGATAGCAGTAGATTTCTCCTATTCTGTAAAAACTTCCGAAGAATACAAATTATCTTTCGGTATCAAGGGAGCAGCCAATTTGTTGAGTGTGGATTATACACGGCTTACCATCCGTCATCCGGATGATGTGCTTTTAAGTCAGCAGGCAAATATTGACAACAGGCTTTCCCCGAATGTGGGAGCGGGTATTTACTTTCATTCTGACAGGAATTATGTTGGTCTGTCGGTACCGAACTTCTTGGAGACAAAACATTACGACGACAATGTGAGTTCGCTTGCCAGCGAAAGGATGCATTTTTATCTTATCGCGGGAACCGTTTTTGACCTGAACGAGACCTTGAAATTCAAGCCTGCATTGATGACAAAAATGGTCCAGGGAGCTCCGCTTCAAGTAGACCTTTCTGCAAATTTCTTGTTCAATGAGAAGTTTTTCATCGGGGCTGCCTACAGATGGAGTGCTGCATTGAGCGCAATGGTTGGGTTCCAGGTAAGCGATTCTTGGCACATTGGATATTCTTACGATGCAGAGACAACAAAATTGGCCAATTACAATTCAGGTTCACACGAGATTTTTCTCCGATATGAATTGTTCAACAATTACAGCAAGATTGTTTCCCCAAGATTCTTCTAATAACTTTTCTTAAGATGAAAATAAAAGTATTCCTATACCTACCGATAATTTTTCTGATTGCAGGAAATACCTTCTCGCAGGAAAAACAGGTGGCAGATGCAAACAAGAAATTCAACGATTTGTCCTATATCGATGCTATTTCGGTTTACGAACGTGTGGCCAATAAAGGATACAAATCGGCTGAATTGTTCCAGAAATTGGGCGATTCCTATTATTTCAATTCCGAATTTGAAAAGGCTTCAAAATGGTATGGAGAACTGTTCAAGATGAACAACTTGACGATTCCCACTTTGTACTATTACCGTTATTCCCAGACCTTGAAATCAGTCGGTAATTACAAAAAAGCCGACGAATTATTGATAAAGTTCAATGAGATGGCCCAGGATGATTTGAGAGGCCAGTTGCATATAAAAAACAAGAATTATTTGGAAATAATAAAATCCAACTCCGGAAGATATACGATCAAGGATGCGGGCATAAATTCAGGCTATGCCGATTTCGGAAGCAGTTTATATGGCAATAAGATTGTTTTTGCTTCAGCAAGAGATACTGGAGGACTTTTCAAGAGGGAACATAAATGGACAAACGAAGCCTTTACGGATTTATATGTTTCCGAAATGAAACCAGATTCGTCAATGTCGGTTCCCGTGAAATTTTCAAAGAAAATCAATACGAAATTTAATGAGTCGACACCCGTTTTTACAAAAGATGGCAAAACGATGTATTTTACCAGGAATAATTTCAAGGACGGTAAGAAAGGAAAGGACAAGAATAAGGTAACGTTTTTAAAAATATACAAGGCCGTTTTAAAAGACAGTATTTGGACCGACATTACTGAACTTCCATTTAACAGCAATGACTATAATGTGGCCCATCCGGCCTTAAGTGCCGATGAAAAGACATTGTATTTTGCATCCGACATGCCGGGAACTTTGGGACAATCTGATTTGTTCAGGGTTGCCATAAACGAGAACGGATACTTTGGAGCGATTCAAAATTTAGGACCCCAGATCAATACGGAAGGAAAAGAAACATTTCCCTTCATCACGACTGAAAATGAATTGTATTTTGCTTCCGATGGCCATCCGGGACTTGGAGGCTTGGATGTTTTTGTTTCCAGATCAGATAAAACCGGAAATTTCACACCACCAGTAAATGTCGGGGCACCAGTAAATTCGTCCAACGATGATTTTGCTTTTAGCATCAATAACGAAACCAGGATTGGTTTTTTCAGTTCTTACAGGACAAAAGGAAAAGGATCCGATGATATCTATAGATTCAAGGAAAACAAGATATTGATCTGCGAGCAGATGCTCACGGGAATCATAACCGATTCTCAAACGGGAAATATCTTGCCAAGTGCAGAAGTCATCCTTCTTGATGAGAATTTAAAGGAATTGAAGAAGACAACTTCCGACGAGAAAGGCGCATACACTTTTGAAGTTGAATGCGGAAAAACCTATTACGTAAGGGCCAAGAAAGCAGATACCATACCCAATGAAGCCAAGATTGTCATCGCAGAAGTTTCAGGAAAATCAGAGTTACCAGTTCCTTTAGATAAGGTAGTGGTTCCTTTTTCGGTTGGAGAGGACATTGCCAAGAAGCTGAACATCAAGAAGATTTATTTCGATCTTGGAAAATCATTCATACGTCCTGATGCCGCAACTGAATTGGCAAAAGTACTGGAAGTGATGCTTGAATATCCGACGATGAAAATTGATGTCCGTTCGCATACAGACAGCCGTGATTCTCATAAAAGCAATGAAAAATTATCAGATAGAAGGGCAAAAGCTACAATAGCCTGGTTCATAGAAAAAGGAATTTCCCCAGAAAGGCTTTCAGGAAAAGGTTATGGCGAGACACAATTGATCAATCAATGTGCCGATGGTGTAAAATGTACAGAAGAGCAGCACCAGCTTAACAGAAGAAGCGAATTTATCATAGTAGCAATATAATTTTCATACTTACCCGTTACTTGAAGCATCCTGTTTTTGCAGGATGCTTTTTTTTGATATCAGTAGCTTTTATGCTTGTTTCCAAGTGTTCATTTAATTTTTTGTTAATAGTAATCAACAAACTTGCATAATGTATTTGAATTGTTAATTTTGTTGATTGTTATTAATCCAAAATCCGATGAAATACAATTTGTTTTTATTCGTTTTTAAAAAGAATGACAAAACCAAAACAACCAAAAACAATAACCTTACTTAATTAAAAATACATAATTAATACAAGAATGAAAATAAGACAATTGTTGTTCGGGCTTTTGCTTTCTGCAAGTTTTGCAAGCAATGCCCAAGACAGTAAAAAAGAAGTATTGTTCTCTATTGATGATAAGCCTTATTATACTGATGAATTTTCGAGGGTTTATAAAAAAAATATTGACCTGGTAAAGGACGAATCTCAAAAAGACCTTAACCAATATCTGGAACTGTTTGTTGGATACAAGCTCAAGATCAACAAGGCGAATAAACTGGGATTGCAAAATAATCCAAAATACCAATCAGAATTAAAATCCTACAGGACCCAGCTTTCTAAAAATTATCTTACCGATACAAAAGTTACCAAGGAACTTATCGAGGAAGCCTACAATCGTTCTCAAAAAGAAATAAAAGCATCTCATATTTTGATTATGGTGGATGAGAATGCTACTCCGGCTGACACTTTGAAAGCTTACAATCAAATCCTGGACATTCGTAAAAAAGCAATTGCAGGTGAAGATTTTGGAAAATTGGCAAAACAATACTCACAAGATCCTTCTGCCAAGGAAAATCTTGGGGACTTGGGTTATTTTTCAGCTTTCAGGATGGTGTACACTTTCGAATCAGGAGCTTACAAGACCAAGAAGAACGAGATTTCCAAACCTGTCAGGACACGATTTGGTTATCATTTGATAAAAGTAAACGACATCAGGGACAATAGGGGAGAAGTTAGCGTGGCCCATATTATGATCATGAAACCAGCCGATGTGGCATCGTTTGAAAAGGGAAAAACAAAAATCCAGGACATTTACAAGAAGCTACAGCAAGGCGAAAAATTCGAAGAGCTGGCCAAGCAATTTTCAGAAGATAAGTCATCTGCAGCAAAAGGAGGTGTCTTGAACAGTTTCAGCTCCGGCGAATTGAGTTCGGATAAGTTTGAAAATGTTGCTTTTTCGTTGTCAAAGGAAAAACCAGTTTCGGAACCTTTTGAAAGCGAATACGGATGGCACATTGTGAAGTTTATAGAAAAGCATCCTGTAAAGACATTCCAGGAAATGGAGTCGGAATTGGATGGCAAGATCAGGAAAGACGACCGTTCTCGTTTGATTGTGAATTCTGTAAATGAAAAACTTAGAAAGAAATATGCCGTAAAGAGAGATGATAAATTATATGCAGCCCTTGTAAAGACGGTTACTAACGACATCTATACCTCTAATTGGAAAGTTCCTGCAGATACAAAAAGTTTCGACAAGGCCTTGTTTGCTGTAAACGATAAGGTCATCACCGGAACGACATTTTTGAATTACTTGAATACCCAGCAAAAAGGTATTCCTGAAATAAAACCCGTTGCTAAATTGGTAGATGTCCTATACGAGAAGTTCCTGGACGAGCAATTGAATGCTTACTACAACGACAACCTGGAAAATGAATTTCCGGAATTTGCAGACGTCATGGAAGAATACCGCGACGGATTGCTTCTTTTTGATTTGATGGAAAAAGAAATCTGGGAAAAATCTAAGACCGATACAATTGGTTTGCAGCATTTCTACCAGAAGAACAGCAGCAACTACAAATGGAAAAACAGATACGATGTCTTGATTGTATCTTCTACCAAGGCTGATTTCATCAAGAAAGCACAAAAAATGTTGAAAAAAGAGAAGACGGCTGATTTCATCAAGCAGAATCTGAACTCAGGAAAAGAAGTTGAAGTACTTGAAAAGGAAGGCGTTTTTGAAGAAGGAAGCGAAGTGCTTCCCAAAAATGTAGCCTTTAAGACAGGAGTAACAGACGTGATCAAGGAAGGTGATTATTATTTTGTAACCCGGGTAAATAAGGTGCTTCCTGCAGCAGATAAGACGCTTGAGGAATGTAAAGGGAAAGTGGTCAATGACTACCAGCAATATTTGGAAGAAAATTGGGTATCCGATTTGAAGAAGGAATTTACAATCAATGTCAACAAGGATACATTCGAGAAGGTAAAAAAACAAATCAAGTCCTAGATGCAGAAAGGCATTTATATAATAGGATTGTCTTTGCTGTTGTGTTCCTGCACGTATTTCAAACCGGAAGCAAAACCGGAAGCAATAGCAAGAGTAGGTGATTCTTTTTTATATAAGGAGGATATAAAGGATTTGATTGCCGCTGGAACTTCAAGAGAAGACAGTATAATGATTGTTAGAAGTTTTATCGATCGTTGGGCCACCCAGAAATTATTGATGGAAGCGGCCAATCTTAATCTCAACGATGCAAAAAAAGCGGAATTTGATGATCTGGTACGACAATATAAGAACGATTTGTATACAAAGGCTTATATCGAGGAGGTTGTGAAGACAACAGTTGATACCGTGATTTCCGAAAATGAGCTAAAGGAATATTACGACAATAACAAGGAAAATTTCAGGACGAACGGTACTCTGGTGCAATTGAGATACATCAATCTGCCAAAGGATCATCCTAAGTTTTCGACCATAAGAAGCAAGTTTCTGGATTTCAGAAAATCGGACAGGAAGTTCTGGGATACCTATCAGGTTCAGTTTAAGAACTCGGCATTAAACGATTCGGTTTGGGTGGAGTTGAATGAAATTTACAGGAAACTGCCTTTTATAAATCCGGACAACCGTGAGAAATACATATCTGAAGGAATCTCTTTTGAAAAGCCGGATTCATTAAATGTGTATTTAGTTAAAATAAAAAAAACAATAAACAAGAACGAGATAAGTCCTTTTGTGTATTTAAAGCCAACTTTACAGCAGGTAATTTTGAATAGAAGAAAATTGGAATTAATTAAAAAATTTGAAAAAGAAATTACTGATGATGCGATTAAAAATGACAAATATGAAATTTATAAAGAGTAGGAACTTCTTGATGCTTTTGGTGGCAATATGCTCCATTGGCGAAATACAAGCACAGGAAATTATTAATGATACAGTAAAAAAACAAGAAGCACCTAGATCATCTTTCAAGCGTCAGAAAATTGATGGAATTATAGCAACCGTTGGTGATTATATCATACTGGATTCAGATATCGACAAGAACTTCTTGGAATTGTCTTCACAAGGAAATTCTATCGAAGGAATTACAAGATGCCAGATGCTGGGGAATCTTTTGGAGCAAAGACTTTATGCTCATCAGGCACTTCAGGATAGTATTGTGGTCAAGGATGCCGAAATCAATAGCATGATGGAGGAGAAAATAGGCACAATGTTGGAGCAAAGTCGTGGTTCGATGGAAGATCTTGTCAAGTATTACAAGAAAAACAGCGAGGAAGAATTCAGGACGTATTTCTTTGAAATCTTGAAGATGAACAAGCTTACCTCGGACATGACCAATAAGATTATCGACAAGGTTGAGATTACACCTGAAGAAGTAAGGACTTTTTTCAAGGGGATAAAGAAAGAAGAATTGCCTGTCTTTGGAGATGAACTGGAAATTTCCCAAATCGTGATCAGGCCCAAGGTTACAGAAGCTGAAAAGCAGAAAGTAAAAGACAAGCTGAATGAATTCAAAAAGGATGTTGAAGGCGGAGCCAGTTTTTACAGCAAGGCAGTCTTGTATTCTCAAGATCCGGGATCAAAATCCAATGGTGGTTTTATGAAAGTAAACAGGAAGACCCCTTTGGTAAAAGAATTCAAGGATGTTGCTTTCAGTCTTGATGAAGGACAGATCTCGGAACCATTTGAAACAGAATTCGGATTTCATATTATTTATATTGAAAAGATCAGGGGGCAGGATGTAGACTTGCGTCATATCCTGATTGCGCCAAAAATTTCTGAAGAATCCCTGAAAGAAGCAAAAGAGGAAGCACTGATGATCAGGAAAAAGATTACCGACGGAGAAATTTCTTTTGCAGATGCAGCCAGGAATTCTTCGGATGAAAAAGAAACCAAGACAAATGGTGGCGCATTGTTGAATCCTAAAACGTTAGATTCTCGTTTTGAATTGACCAAATTGGATGCAATGCTATACGGCCAGGTTTCCAACCTTAAAACAGGCGAGGTTTCATTTCCTTATGTAGACGAACCAAGATCCGGAGGAAAAGTGTATAAATTGATGATGGTGACCAACAGGATTGCATCACACCAGGCTGATTATTCTACAGATTATATAAAGATCAAGGAATTTGCTTTGAAAGACAAGCAGATCAAGGAAATTGCCAAATGGACTGAAGAAAAAATTAAAGATACCTACATTAAAATTAATGGTGAATACAGGGATTGCGAATTTGTAAACAACTGGCTTAAGAAATAATTCTTAACTTTCAGGAATCTAAAACCAGCAATCTAACTACTAAAATATAAAATCATTATGTCCGACGTAACTGCTATACAAAACTTGGTTCAGAAAAGGAATGAACTTAAAAAAGAGATTTCTAAAATTATTGTCGGTCAGGATGTAGTGGTAGACCAGATCTTGTTGAGTATTTTTTCGGGAGGCCACGCACTTTTGGTTGGTGTTCCGGGATTGGCAAAGACGCTGATGGTGAATACCATTGCACAAGCTTTGGGATTGGATTTCAAGCGTATACAGTTCACGCCAGATTTGATGCCTTCGGATATTCTGGGAAGTGAGATTTTGGATGAGAACCGACAGTTTAAATTCATCAAGGGACCAATTTTCTCGAACATAATCCTTGCAGATGAGATCAACAGGACCCCGCCTAAAACGCAGGCAGCCTTGCTGGAAGCGATGCAGGAAAGAGCGGTTACCATTGCAGGACACAACTATAAATTAGATTTGCCCTATTTCGTTTTGGCAACACAGAACCCGATTGAGCAGGAAGGAACTTATCCTTTGCCGGAAGCCCAATTGGACCGTTTCATGTTTTCAATAAAATTGGATTACCCTTCTTTTGCAGAAGAAGTGCAGGTTGTAAAAAGTACGACTTCGGATGTTAGGGAAACAGTAAACCCATTATTCTCAGCCCAGGAAATTATCGATTTCCAGCATCTGATCAGGAGGATTCCCGTTGCGGATAATGTTATCGAGTACGCCGTTACTTTGGTAAGCAAGACACGTCCTGATAATGCATTGTCAAACGATTTTATCAAGAATTATATCGATTGGGGTGCTGGTCCAAGGGCTTCTCAAAACTTGATTCTGGCTGCAAAGGCAAATGCTGCCTTCAACGGAAAATTTTCTCCGGACATCGAAGATGTAAAAGCAGTGGCAATAGGAATATTAAGACACCGTGTCGTGAAAAATTACAAAGCCGATGCCGAAGGAATTACAATTGAAAAAATTATTGCTTCGCTGTTTTAATCTGCACAAAACACACACCAAGACCTGATAACCAAATTATCAGGTTTTTTTATTGGTTTTAATCTGCGAAAACGTAATAGAACCGTAATTTAGAAAGGTTCTTAATTCAGTAGAAGAATCTTAAAGCTTTCCAAAATTCCGAATTTGGTAATAAAAAGACTTTAAATTAATAATTAGGCAATAATTTAATTTAATAGCAAAATTTATTTAATAATAATCATCAAAATTGATTATTTAAGAATAATAATCGTTTGAATCTTGTCTTTTATTAAAAATAGTTCAATTTAGGATTAGATTTCATAAATTTGCATACACAAACAAACAAAACTAAAAGCATCACTTTTGAGATTGTAAAATGATTAAAAAAGTGTTGTCATTTAAAAGACTTCTATAATTTAACTATGAACATTTATAACGATTACCTTAAAGAAATTGAAGAGCGTAAAGAGCAAGGACTTCACCCAAAGCCAATTGATGGCGCTGAATTGCTAAGTGAAATTATTTTCCAGATCAAGGACGCAAATAATGCCCATCGAGCAGATTCTCTTAAATTTTTTATATACAATACCTTGCCGGGTACGACAAGTGCTGCCACGGTAAAATCTAGATTTTTAAAAGAAATTATTCTTGGCGAATCAGTAGTGGAAGAAATTTCACCTGCTTATGCCTTTGAGTTGCTTTCGCATATGAAGGGTGGGCCTTCAATTGAGGTGCTTTTAGATTTAGCTCTCGGAGAAGATTTCGCTATAGCTAGTCAAGCCGCAGAGGTTTTAAAGACACAGGTTTTTCTTTATGATGCTGATACGGATCGTTTGAAAGAAGCCTATAAGAATGGTAATCAATTTTCGAGAGAAATTCTTGAAAGTTATGCAAGGGCGGAGTTTTTCACTACACTTCCGGATGTTCCAGAAGAAATAAAAGTAGTTACTTTTATCGCCGGAATAGGAGATATCTCAACAGATTTGCTTTCACCAGGAAACCAAGCGCACTCACGCTCCGACCGCGAACTTCATGGTCAGTGTATGATTACGCCTCAGGCACAATCTGAAATCAAAGGATTGCAGGCGCAACATCCGGACAAAAGTGTGATGCTGATTGCTGAAAAAGGTACGATGGGTGTTGGTTCATCTAGAATGTCAGGTGTAAACAACGTGGCACTTTGGACAGGTAAACAAGCGAGTCCTTATATTCCATTCGTAAATATTGCTCCAATTGTCGGAGGTACGAACGGAATCTCTCCAATTTTCTTGACAACTGTTGATGTTACCGGAGGTATAGGACTTGATCTTAAAAATTGGGTAAAAAAGCTGGATGAAAACGGAGAAGTTGTTCGTGATGAAAATGGCGATCCTGTTTTAGAAGAAGCCTATTCTGTTGCAACAGGTACCGTACTTACGATCAATACAAGAACAAAAAAATTATACAACGGCGATCAGGAATTGATGGATATTTCTAAGGCATTTACGCCTCAGAAAATGGAATTCATCAAAGCCAGCGGATCGTATGCAATTGTTTTTGGTAAAAAAATCCAAACGATTGCAGCTAAAATTCTAGATATAGAACCTGCTCAAGTATTTGCAAATTCAAAGGAGGTTTCGTACGAAGGGCAAGGTCTTACTGCTGTTGAAAAAATCTTTAACAAGAATGCAGTTGGTATCGCTCCAGGAAAAGTATTGCACGCTGGTTCAGACGTTCGTGTAGAAGTGAACATTGTTGGTTCGCAAGATACAACGGGATTGATGACGGCTCAGGAATTGGAATCCATGGCCGCAACTGTGATTTCACCAATAGTTGACGGTGCTTACCAATCAGGATGTCATACTGCTTCAGTTTGGGATAAAAAGGCACAGGCAAACATTCCAAAATTGATGAAGTTCATGAACGATTTCGGTTTGATCACGGCTCGTGACCCGAAAGGCGTTTACCATTCCATGACGGATGTTATTCATAAAGTATTGAACGATATCACAATTGACGAATGGGCCATCATTATTGGTGGTGATTCGCATACAAGAATGTCAAAAGGTGTTGCCTTTGGTGCAGATTCCGGTACGGTTGCGCTTGCACTTGCTACAGGTGAGGCATCAATGCCAATTCCAGAATCTGTGAAAGTTACTTTCAAGGGAGAGATGGCAAGCTATATGGATTTCCGTGATGTTGTGCATGCCACTCAGGCACAGATGTTGCATGAGTTTGGTGGGGAAAATGTATTCCAGGGAAGAATTATTGAGGTTCATTTGGGAACGCTTACCGCCGACCAAGCCTTTACTTTCACGGATTGGACGGCAGAAATGAAGGCAAAAGCTTCTATCTGTATTTCAGAAGATGATACTTTGATCGAGTCTTTGGAAATTGCGAAAGGCAGGATCCAGATCATGATTGATAAGGGAATGGACAACGAGAAGCAGGTTTTGCAGGGATTGATTAATAAGGCGGACAAACGAATTGTTGAGATTAAAACATATGAAAAACCAGCTTTGACACCAGATGCAAACGCTAAGTATTATGCTGAAGTGGTTGTGGATCTTTACCAGATTTCAGAACCGATGATTGCTGATCCTGACGTAAATAACAAAGACGTTTCTAAAAGATATACGCACGATACGATCAGGCCGCTATCTTTTTATGGAGGAGATAAAAAAGTGGATCTTGGATTTATTGGTTCATGCATGGTGCACAAGGGAGATATGAAAATCCTTGCTCAGATGCTTAAAAACGTTGAAGCACAGAACGGAAAGGTTGAATTTAAAGCACCGCTTGTAGTTGCACCGCCTACCTATAATATTGTTGACGAATTGAAGGCAGAAGGAGATTGGGAAGTGTTGCAGAGATATTCTGGTTTTGAATTTGATGACAATGCTCCAAAAGCTTCGGCGCGTACGGAATATGAAAATATGTTGTACTTGGAGCGTCCGGGATGCAACCTCTGTATGGGTAATCAGGAAAAAGCATCTAAAGGAGATACGGTTATGGCAACTTCTACACGTCTTTTCCAAGGAAGGGTTGTAGAAGATACGGAAGGCAAGAAAGGAGAGTCCTTGCTTTCTTCCACACCGGTTGTAGTGCTCTCAACAATCCTGGGTAGAGTTCCAACAATTGAAGAATATAAAATTGCAGTGGAAGGCATCAATTTGACAAAATTCGTACCCTCCAATAAATTATTGACAGTATAGTAACATAAAATTATAAGAAAGCTTGAGTGATAAACTTGAGCTTTCTTTTTAGAATAGCTTTATTTTTCATATATTTAGAATAGAATAACAATACAAAATAGATACACTATGGCTTTTGACATTGAAATGATTAAAAAGGTGTATGCGAATATGACAACCCGTGTTGATAAGGCACGTGAAATAGTTGGTCGTCCGCTTACTTTGACGGAGAAGATTTTATACAACCATCTTTGGGAAGGAGATCCTTCCCATGCATTTACAAGAGGAAAGGATTATGTTGACTTTGCACCCGACAGGGTAGCTTGTCAGGATGCAACTGCACAGATGGCTTTATTGCAATTCATGCATGCCGGAAAAGCAAAAGTGGCAGTTCCTACAACGGTTCACTGCGACCACTTGATACAGGCGAAAGTTGATGCAAAGACAGATTTGGCTCGTGCCAAATCCCAAAGCAATGAAGTTTTTGATTTCTTGTCATCAGTTTCAGATAAATACGGAATTGGTTTCTGGAAACCGGGAGCTGGAATCATCCACCAAGTAGTGCTTGAGAACTATGCATTTCCGGGTGGAATGATGATTGGTACCGATTCGCACACTGTAAATGCAGGAGGTTTGGGAATGGTTGCGATTGGAGTAGGTGGTGCGGATGCTGTTGATGTTATGTCAGGAATGGCGTGGGAATTGAAATTTCCAAAACTGATCGGAGTTAAATTGACGGGTAAATTATCAGGTTGGACAGCTCCAAAAGATGTTATCCTGAAAGTAGCCGGAATCCTTACTGTGAAAGGTGGAACTGGAGCAATCGTTGAATATTTCGGTGAAGGTGCAACGGCAATGTCTTGTACGGGTAAGGGAACTATTTGTAACATGGGTGCTGAAATTGGAGCAACAACTTCAACTTTTGGCTATGATGCTTCAATGGACCGTTACCTGCGTTCAACAGGAAGAGCAGATGTTGCTGATGCAGCTAATGAAATTGCTTCTTACCTGACGGCAGATCCTGAAGTTTACCAAGATCCTGAAAAATATTTCGATCAGATCATCGAGATTGATCTTTCCGAATTGGAGCCACACTTGAACGGACCTTTTACTCCAGATTTGGCTACTCCAATTTCTAAAATGAAAGAAGAAGCGATCAAGAACAATTGGCCATTGCAAATCCAAGTAGGTCTGATAGGTTCTTGTACGAACTCTTCTTACGAAGATATCGCTCGTGCTGCTTCTTTGGCAAAACAAGTTGCAGATAAAAACTTGAAAACAAAATCACAATTTACAATAACTCCAGGTTCAGAACTGGTACGATATACCATAGAGCGTGACGGATTTATTGCTACTTTCGATAAGATTGGAGCTACTGTTTTCGCTAATGCTTGCGGACCTTGTATTGGTATGTGGGACAGGGAAGGTGCTGAAAAAGAAGAACGGAACACTATCGTTCACTCTTTCAACAGGAACTTCTCAAAACGTGCCGACGGTAACCCAAACACTTTGGCTTTCGTAGGTTCGCCGGAATTGGTAACGGCTTTGGCAATTGCGGGAGATTTATCGTTCAATCCTTTGACAGATAAGTTGATCAATGAGGATGGTGAAGAAGTAATGTTGGACGAGCCCACAGGAAACGAATTGCCTCCAAAAGGATTTGATGCTGAAGATCCAGGTTTTCAAGCTCCATCTGAAGATGGTTCTGGGGTACAAGTAGCGGTTTCTCCGACCTCTGAAAGATTGCAATTATTGGCACCTTTCATTGCTTGGGATGGAAACAACATTACAGGAGCTAAATTATTAATCAAGGCTTTCGGAAAATGTACCACCGACCATATCTCTATGGCTGGACCTTGGTTGCGTTTCCGCGGACATTTGGATAATATTTCAAACAACATGCTGATCGGAGCAATAAATGCCTTCAACCAGAAAGCAAATTCAGTAAAAAACCAATTGACAGGTGATTACGATACAGTTCCTGCGGTTCAAAGAGCCTACAAGGCTGCCGGAGTTCCTTCTATTGTTGTGGGTGACCACAATTATGGTGAAGGTTCTTCTCGTGAACACGCTGCAATGGAGCCTCGCTTCCTGGGTGTAAAAGCAGTTCTGGTGAAATCATTCGCTCGTATCCACGAAACCAACTTGAAGAAACAAGGGATGTTGGCACTTACTTTTGCCAACGAATCAGATTACGATAAGATCCAGGAGGATGATACCATCAACTTTACGAATCTTGTAGACTTCGCACCAGGTGTGCCGTTGAATTTAGAGTTTGCACACAAGGATGGTTCGGTAGATGTTGTCGTTGCAAACCATACCTATAACGAAGGTCAGATTGGCTGGTTCGTGGCAGGTTCGGCATTAAACCTGATTGCTGCTGCTGGAAACGTATAATTTGAAATCCTTTTATAAGCAAAAAACTCCCGAAGCGATTCGGGAGTTTTTTATTATTTATAATGGAGTTGGCTTTAATTGCCTTAGGGAAATTCCAGTTAATCCTTTAACAATGGAACAATCTTGAGTTGTACCATATCACTGTCGTCTCTCCAGTCGCCGGGATTGTCTTTCCAGTTGGTAACCATAATAGCCTCACCTTTTTTGTTGAGTAAGATATACTTGGAAAAACCATCAATCATTTCAAACTGTGGAGGTGTAATTTCAGTTACAAATTTTGTGTTACGTTTTCGGGTATTGGTTCCATATACGGAATCCTTTAAAATAGCGATTTTGATATTCGGGTCTATTTTTTGTAGATAGTCAATAGCACGGTTAGTCTTGTCGCAGTTTTGTTCATCAACCAAGAGTACATAAAAGTTCAAGTCATAATCTTTGGCAAGTTTAATGGCTGTGGGCAAATGCAGACGGCACGGCTCACACCAAATTCCAAAAGTGTAAATCAAGGTATTTTTTTTGTCAGATTTTTGTGCCAATTTATAAATTTCATCAGTGTCAACACTTAAGATGCTTACTTTAGCTGGTGTAGCTTTGACTTCGTTGGCTTCGTTAGATTTTTGTGCATTAGTACATGAAGCACACACAAAGAAACAGAGGAGAAGGATTTTTTTCATAATAATTGATTTTGATTGATTTGTTTCTGGACGAGTTCAAATTAGAAGTCCTTATACAATCATAGACCTTAAAATTTGCGGTATGGTTGTATGTAAGATTGCAATTACTTGATAAAACAAGATCTGCACTATAAGTACTGTTGCTATTATAAAGGCTGGTTAATTTCCAGTGCTCAGTTTTTCTATGATAGGATTGGCTGGCTTCGTTAATCGTACTTTATCGTATGAATAACTGCTCTATAAGACCGGTTGCTGTCGGAGGAAATGCATAATTTACATTATAAACTAAAACGCCCGAAGCGATTCGGGAGTTTTTTATGTTTAATACCGATTTACTAATTCTAAAAATCAGTCAATAAGCTTAGTGTTGAAAAAAATAGTGCCGCGATTATTCCAATATAGAATATTGTTTTTCCGTGATTGCGATCTTGTGCTTTGTAGGAATAAATTCTTTGGCCATTGGGTAATGTTTTTTTAGAAGTCCATAAGGAATATCCAATCAAGATTGCAAGAAAGCCGCCAACAAAAGCAAGCAAATAGCCCGCAATGATCCAAGGTTTTTGATTTTCTTCTGGCTGTGCTAAAATTTTTAGCCTTTCTTTCTTAAGAGAATTGAGCATGTCGATATCGATGACTTTTCCTCGTTCGGTTAAAATTTTCTGGGCAAGCTTATAGTCAAACACATTCCATTCGTCAGACTTTATAAGTATATCGTATAATTCCTCATCCGTAAAGCCAAATAGGTAATAATCCTTGTCTATTTCGTCCATGATGTTTTCTACCGACTCTTCTAGAATTAATTCTGCCTTTGCAAAATCGGATGGATCTATTTTTATTTCATATTGATGTTGTAAGCTGCTTCCTGAAAATGTAGTGTCAACAGGGGGAACATTACTTCCTATTTCGGTCTCAATATTATTCTTGTTCAACAAAAATTCAAGTTCTTTGGCTTGATTTAAAGTTGGGAAATTTCGAAAAGAAGTAAAATTTTCAGCCATACATTCTAGATTTGAATATTATATTTTCAAAAATAGTTTATTATTTTTAATTAAATTTAAATTACTATGATCCCTTTAATTCAGCTTACTAAAATAAAACCATTAAGAAATTAAGTTTCATTAAGTGTAACCTTAACGTTCTTAATTTCTTAATGGTTCAAAGATGTTTTGTGAATTTTAAACTTCTACACCTGCATTTTTCTTTTGCATAATAGCCTTATAAACGCCATCCCATAAGTTGATACGCTGTTTAAGCGAATTGATGGTTGCAATCTCGGCTTCTTTCCAAAAAGCATCATTATCGCCACATAAATTGGCTGTCATTTGCAAGGCAAGATGGCTGTGGTGGTCACCGTCCACTTCAATATGACGTTCAAGATAATATTTAAATATGGAAATACTTTCTGGATATTCCTTGTACATATCATTGATGATGGCCAGGAACATATCAGGAATCAAATCTTCACGTCCGAAAGTAAAGATGGCCGATTGCAGATACTCTTTTTTGCTGTTGATGATGTCAAACGTAAAATCTACAAAATCTTTGGCTTCAGTTGGTGCTTGAGACAAAGTATAAGCCGATTCAAAATTACCAGATTGTTTCAATTCGGTTACAAATTTTTCAATAGGTATTGTGTCTGCTCCACATTGCTGCATGGCATCAAGATACAATTCAAAATGACTTTTTCGGTTGCCAAAACTGTCCACATCCGATTCTTCTCCCACCACAATTTCATTGATAAGGTGTCGCGTATCGGCATCTCCTGTAGGAAACCAAGGCACGGAAGTACAGGTAAGGTTGTTTTGCAGTGCTTTTAGCAACGACATAAAATCCCAAACCGCAAAAATGTGGTACTGCATGAAAAGCTGCAGATCCTTGGTATTCTTGATGACCGAATATACTTTATGGTCAATTATTTGTTGCCTGAAAGGCGCAATGGCTTCTTGGATGCGTTCTATAGGTGCATTCATATTTTGAATAGTAAAAGGTAATTTTAGGCAAAAGTATTAAATAATTCTTCAATACCCGCCAGGTATTCAGGGCTAATTTTAAAAGCATCAAGCAATTAAGTTTCCTTGCGTTGAATATTGATTTTCTTCATATCTTGACGATTCACGACATTATATGTAGTTTTTTTTAAAATCTTCGATCAATTGCAATTCATTTTGATAAAAGATTCAAGCATGTATTAAAAAACCAACCGAAATAATAATATCTTTAACCAACCAAAAACCAAATTATGGAAAACCACGACCAAGAACATTTTAAAAGAGAACTCGGATTATTAGACGGAACGATGCTTGTCGTGGGGTCTATGATTGGTTCTGGAATTTTTATAGTAAGTTCAGACATTGCACGGCAGGTAGGTTCTGCGGGATGGCTCACACTCATCTGGGTAATTTCAGGATTGATAACGGTAATTGCTGCAGTGAGTTATGGAGAGCTGAGCGCGATGTTTCCAAAAGCAGGCGGACAATATGTGTATCTGAAGGAAGCTTACGGAAAACTGATTGCCTTCCTGTACGGTTGGAGTTTCTTTGCGGTCATACAAACAGGGACAATAGCAGCGGTTGGTGTGGCTTTTTCAAAATTTGCTGCGTATTTGTATGAACCTTTCAGCGATGCAAATATTCTTTTTGAGCTGGGCTTTTTTAAGTTGAATGCGGCACAAATCGTATCGATCATTACCATTATAGTACTGACCTATCTCAACAGTAGAGGGGTGAAAAACAGTAAGATCTTGCAAACCGTACTTACCATTATCAAGATTGCTTCCTTGCTTGGACTGATAATTTTTGGTTTCCTGCTTGCCGCCAAGGGGGAAGTCTGGGATGCCAATTGGGTGGATGCCTGGAATCCAAGAGTATTTAATACGGTTGATGGTTCGTGGTTGCCTAGTGGAGGAACAGCTTTGATAACCGGGATTTCCGCAGCAATGGTTGGTTCCTTGTTTTCAAGCGATGCATGGAACGGAGTTACCTTTATCGCAGGAGAAATTAAAAACCCACAGCGAAATGTAGGTCTGAGCTTGTTTCTGGGAACCTTGATTGTTACGATAATTTACATACTGGCCAACTTGATGTACCTCGCCGTTATTCCGCTTGATGAAATTGCAACTGCAAAATCCGATAGGGTGGCCGTGGTTGCCTCAGAATATATTTTTGGAAACATTGGAACCTTGATTATTGCCATTATGATCATGATTTCCACTTTTGCCTGCAACAACGGATTGATTATGGCAGGTGCAAGGGTATATTATACGATGGCGAAGGATGGTTTGTTCTTTAAAAAGGCAGCCAATTTAAATTCAGCAAGCGTCCCTGCTTGGGCTTTGTGGGCGCAGTGTATTTGGGCATCGGCGCTATGTCTTACAGGAAAATACGGTGCACTGCTCGATTTTGTAATGATTATTGTCATCATTTTTTACATCCTGACCATCTATGGAATCTTTATCCTCAGGAAAAAACGTCCTGATGCCGAAAGGCCTTACAAGGCTTTTGGATATCCTGCTCTGCCATTCTTGTATATAATTGTAGCTTCGGCATTTTGTCTTTCGCTTTTGTTCACACGTCTGTCAACTTGTGGCTGGGGCGTGGCGATAATGTTGCTGGGAATTCCGATTTATTATTTGACGAAGCCTAAAGAGCAATAAACAAGAAGCAAAAGCATATAGCTCCAGATTGACAGATTTCACGGATTTCATCTGTGTTATTGTTAATCTGGAGTTGTTTTTTTATAATATTACATAAGAATAGAATTTGAAACCAGCATAAATCAAAAATCCGCTCTGGAATACAGAACGGATTTTTTAGGTTGGGTTGGTTTGGGTTGTTTAACTGTTAGTAGTAAGCAAATCGTCTTACTTTGGCAATATATTTTGCAAGTCGGATAACCTGGTGGCTGTAGCCATATTCGTTATCGTACCAGATATAGAGTACAATGTTTTTTCCATCAGCAGAAACGATTGTCGCATTACTGTCATAGATGGATGGAGCGGAAGTTCCAACGATATCCGAAGAAACCAATTCGTTGTTGATGGAATATTTGATCTGCTCTACCAATTCGCCTTCCAAGGCATATTTTTTCATGATCGCATTGATTTCAGCGATAGAAGTTTCCTTGTTGACCTCAAGATTCAAAACCACAAGCGAACCGTTTGGAACAGGAACACGGATGGCATTTGAAGTCAATTTCCCAGCCAACGAAGGCAATGCTTTTGCAACAGCACTTCCTGCACCGGTTTCGGTAATGACCATGTTTAAAGCAGCAGCCCTGCCACGACGGTATTTGTTGTGCATGTTATCCACAAGATTCTGGTCGTTTGTATAAGCGTGGATCGTTTCCAAATGTCCTTTTACAACACCCAGAGTATCTTCAACAGCTTTCAAGATTGGTGTGATGGCGTTGGTGGTGCAAGATGCGGCAGAGAAGATGTTTACTTCATCAGGATTGTATTCGTTGTGGTTTACACCGTGAACAATGTTCGGAACACCTTTTCCTGGAGCCGTCAACAAGACTTTGTCAACACCTTTTGAAGTCAAGTGCCTCGCCAAGGCTTCCTGGGTAGTGAAGGCACCCGTATTATCAATGACCAGGGCATTATCGATGCCATAAGTCGTATAGTCAATTTCTTCTGGAGAATTCGCGGTAATGATGTGAACGGTTGTCCCGTTGATGATCAGGGCATTGTTCTCAGGGTCGGCAATTACAGAACCTTGAAAATCACCGTGGATGGAATCATAGCGCAACAAGGAAGCTCTTTTTTCCAAGCTAGTAGCATCATTCTTGTCTCTGGTAACAATGGCCCTCAGACGCAATTGGTTTCCTTTTCCCGTTTTCGACATCAACTCGCGGGCCAGCAAACGTCCGATACGTCCAAAACCATACAATACCACATTTTTAGGATTGATGTTCTTGAATTCTTTTGCATTTCTAAGCTTGTCAATAACGAATGATTTTGAATCATTGTAGCTGTCGTGTTCCAGGTGAAACTCATACGTAAGTTTTCCAATATCCAATTTTGAAGGTGGAAGATCTAAGGAAAGAATGGCTCTTGCTATTTCAACAGTATCAAAAACAGAAATAGGTTTTTCAACAAAAGCACCGGCATATTCGTGCAGGTTGATGATTTCGCTGACATTTCTGTCAATCAATTGGTTTCTGAAAAATACCAGCTCGATTGATTTGTCGTACCATAAGTCGCTGATGATCTTGATAAATTCTACACCGGCGCGTCTTCTGTCAGCCTGAAAAGAAAGTTCTTTTTCGTAAGATGCTTTTTTGTTGTCCATTCGTTTAAATTATAAATAGTTAGTGTTGTCGATTTTTAATTCGGTGCAAAAGTAAACAACTATAACGTTTTCGTGAAACGTTTTCGCAATTTATTTTCTACAGTTTTTAAACATTTTATAATTTATACAAATTCAAAAAAGAAAACCATTAAGAGATTAAGGTTCATTAAGGTTTCATCCTTAACTTTTCTTAATCTCTTAATGGTTTAAAAAAGAATTCTAATTTTATCAGATAATCATTCGAACCACTTGGCCATTATTGGTAATCAATTCGATCTGAACACCTTCTTCTTCGTCCTTGTTCGACATGATTTTTGAAACCGTTTCCACATCTACAGCCTTGATGTTGTCTACTTTTAGGATGATTGCACCATTAAGTTCTTCGGAATATCGGGCAAGTCTCGGATTTTCAATGTCCATAATTTTCACTCCAAAGCCAATCCTGAATTTCTTCTTGTCATCTGAACCGATGTTTTCAATCTTGATCCCTTTGAATTCTGTATTGACAATGTCATTTTTAGACAAGGAAACAGAAGTCGTCATCATTTTTTCATCTCTCAAAAATGTAACCTGGACTTTGTCGTTAGGTCGTTTTGTGTTGATGTAACCGTTTAAATCGGCAAATGAATAAATATTTTGATTGTCCAGTTTCACAATGATATCGCCTTTTTTCAATCCTGATTTTTCAGCGCCAGAGTTTTTATTTACCCGGTTCACAAAGAAACCTTCCGTTTGCTTCACGCCAAATTCTTTCGATAATGTCGCATTCAATTCAGCACCTTCAACACCCAGCATTCCTCTTTGAACATTTCCAAACTCCATGATATCCTCGATGATTTTTCGGGTAATATTGGATGGAACGGCAAAAGAATAGCCAACATAAGAACCTGTCATCGATGAAATCATTGTATTGATTCCCACCAATTCACCTCTTGTGTTTACCAAGGCACCACCACTGTTTCCAGGGTTTACGGCCGCATCGGTTTGTATAAAGGATTGTATGCCGTTCGTGTCTAGATTTCTGGCTTTCGCCGAAACAATACCGGCCGTAACGGTAGAAGTAAGGTTGTACGGATTACCAACCGCCAAAACCCATTCGCCCACTTTCACATTGTCAGAATCTGCAAAAGTCGAATACGGCAGTTTTCCATCGGCATCAATTTTCAACAAGGCAATATCCATCTTGGCATCCGTACCAATCAATTTTGCCTTGTATGATTTTCTGTTGTTTAGGGTAATTTCAATATCCTGGGCATCTTTGATCACGTGGTTGTTTGTTACGATGTAGCCGTCTTCCGAAATAATTACACCCGAACCCGTGCCCACTTGTTCCTGTTGCTGACCACCCTTGTAGCCATAAAAATATTCCATAATCGGATTCGAAACCGTCCTGTACGAAACATTCTTGACGTGAACGACCGAATGAACCGCCTTGTCGGCAGCATCCGTAAAATCAACCGTTTCGGCTCCCAGGCCTACATTTCTTGAAAAATTATTGGGTCCAGTCGTCACAACCGATTTCGATTCTGACACTCCGCCGTCATCAAACAGTACTTTATATGCACCAAGAGTTGTTGCCCCGCTTAACAAGGCTACCAAGAATAAATTTCCAAATCTTTTCATTGTTTGATAATAATTAAGTTATTTAACAGTAAAATTAGATGATTAATTCCTTCTCCAAAATCAGTTTAACGCTCGGTTAACAATGATTAACTTTTCATTAATATTCGTAACTTTGTGTTGCTATTTATTTATCAGGAGCAAAGCGGTTGGGCATTTGTTTAGACCATATTCCCGCTGTTCGTTGCAATCTTTTCTCTTTTAAAGAAAAAAAGAAAAGGATTTCCATTGCCATCGGGGCTGGATAAAAATTAATAGCATTTTTTTAAACGCCAAAACCCAACACCTAGAACCCAATACCCAAAACATGCAAATCAAATTCTACAAATACCAAGGAACGGGCAACGATTTTGTGATGATAGACAATCGTGATGAAAAATTTCCCAAAAATGATACCAAATTGATCGGGCAATTATGCGACCGAAGATTTGGCATTGGAGCCGACGGTTTGATTCTTCTGGAAAATGACAATTCGACAGATTTCCGAATGGTCTATTACAATTCCGATGGCAACCAGAGCTCCATGTGTGGCAATGGCGGAAGGTGCTTGGTTGCTTTTGCAAAGAGTTTGAATGTAATCGAAAAAGAGACAACCTTTATTGCAACCGATGGTTTGCACCACGCCACCATTTTCGAGGACGGAATAGTTTCCCTTCAGATGAAAGATGTAGCCGATATAAAAGTGACGCCTGGATATGTATTTCTCGACACCGGCTCTCCCCATCACATCGAAATCGTGGACGATTTGGAAAATCTGGATGTAAAATCCAGAGGTTCAAAAATTCGCAATGGTGAATTGTACGGAGAAAAGGGAAGCAACGTAAATTTTGTAAAGCAAGTTGACGACAAAACGTTTTCTCTCCGAACTTACGAAAGAGGAGTAGAAGACGAAACGTTTTCCTGCGGAACGGGTGCAACTGCAACTGCAATAGCAATGAGAGTGCTTGGAAAAACAAATTCAGATGTGATTCAATTGAATGTGGAAGGCGGAAAATTGGAAGTTTCGTTTCATTCAAGTGACAACAAGTTTAAAGATGTATTCTTGAAAGGCCCGGCAACCTTTGTTTTCTCCGGAACAATAGAAGTAAAACATTAAAATGAAACCCGTCGCTTTCTAAATTCTAAACTCTACCTTCTAAATTCTAAATTCCCATTCCAATGGTAACACTGAAAGGACAAGACATCTATCTAAGAGCACTCGAACCCGATGACCTCGAGTTCGTGTATGCCGTGGAAAATGACGAATCCATTTGGAACGTCAGCAATACCCAGACACCTTACAGCCGTTTCCTGATTCGTCAGTACCTGGAAAATGCCCATCAGGACATCTATGAAGCCAAGCAATTGCGATTGGCCATTTGCCTGAACGATGATTTTTCAGCCATCGGTTTGATTGATTTGTTCGATTACGATCCGCGAAACAATCGTGCAGGAATTGGGATCCTTATTCAGGACAAGGAGAATAGAGGAAACGGAATTGGTTCGCAAGCTTTGCAACTGTTAATCAATTATGCTTTTGCACATTTAAATTTACACCAGCTTTATGCAAATATTGGGGGCAATAATGAAGCAAGTTTAAAGCTTTTTACTAATTTTGGATTCCAATTAATTGGAACGAAAAAACAATGGAATTTAGTCAACGGCCAATACCTAGATGAATCCCTTTTTCAATTAATCAATCAATCATTTTAAAAATAGATACTTTGAAAGTAAAAAAAATCCTCGTTTATTTTTCGCTTGTAGTAGTGGTAATCGCTTCAATTTACGGCTATCTTACGTATAGGAAAATTTTTTCTGCCAATACAAGATTCAGCGAAAAGGAAGTTTTTATCTATATTCCAACCGATGCGAATTACAATCAGGTTGTAGAAATCATCAAACCTTATGTAGAAGATATCGGCCGCTTTAATATGGTTGCCGAAAAGAAATCATATGTAGCAAATGTAAAATCTGGAAAGTTCCTGTTGAAAAACGGAATGAACAGCAATGATATTGTGAACAGCCTTCGCCAGGAAGTTCCAGTGAATCTGGCTTTTAATAACCAGGAAAGATTGGAAGATTTTGCAGGAAGGATCGCAACCCAGATCGAAGCGGATAGCTTGAGCTTGCTGAATGCTTTCCGGGATGAGAAATTCTTGAAAGAAAATGGCTTTACTGAAGAGAATGTATTGAGTATGTTTATTCCAAATTCGTATGAGTTTTTCTGGGACATCAATGCCGAAAAATTCCGTGAGAGAATGGCAAAGGAATACAGGAAATTCTGGACGCCGGAAAGATTGGCCAAAGCCGAGGCCCAGAATCTGACGCCTCTTCAGGTTGCTGCATTGGCTTCAATCGTTCATAAAGAAACCGTGAAAAAGGATGAAAGGCCAAGAGTTGCTGGAGTGTACCTGAACAGATTGAACAGTGGAATGAAGCTCGAAGCGGATCCGACGGTTATTTATGCAGTGAAGAAGAACTCGGGAAATTTCAACCAGGTCATCAAGCGTGTGTTGTATAAGGATTTGGAAACGGTTTCTCCTTATAATACATATAAAAATGAGGGTTTGCCTCCTGGACCAATCGCAATGCCTGATATCACGGCGCTTGATGCGGTTTTGAATCCGGAAAAGCACAATTATATTTATTTCTGTGCCAGTGTTACCAATTTTGGTTATCACGAATTTGCGGTAACGCCGGCCCAGCACGAAGTAAACCGTCAGAAATACATCGCCTGGGTAAGCAAGCAGGGGATAAAACGATAGTTTGGACTTATACAGGCACATATTTTTATTTTTTTTAATGGGCTCTTTTTCGAATGTTTTCGGACAAGGTCAATTGGACAGTTATCTGAAACCCGCGGATACCTTGAACATCCAGCGAAGAAATACGGTTGTGATTTCTGAAGCTGTCGTTCTAACGGGTTCCTTGATTGCCTTGAACCAGATCTGGTACAGCGATTATCCAAAATCCAGTTTTCACCTGAAGAATGATAATGCCCAATGGCTTCAAATGGACAAGGCTGGACACGTATTCTCGTCCTATCAGATGGGAAGATTTGGAGCCGAATTGCTGGAATGGAGTGGGGCCAATCAGGAAAGCCAGCTCATTTACGGCTCAACGCTTGGATTGGGCTTTCTTACGGCCGTGGAGGTATTTGATGGGCACTCGTCTGAATGGGGTTTTTCCTGGGGGGATATGGTTGCAAATGCTTCGGGAACGGCTTTGTATGTTTCACAGGAATTGCTTTGGAAGGAACAGCGAATTGTTCCGAAATTCTCGTTTCATACCACGACTTATGCAGGTGCACGACGGGATGTCTTGGGAAAATCGTTGAACGAACAGATCTTGAAGGATTATAACGGACAGACCTATTGGCTTTCGGGTAATATCCATTCCTTTTTTAAAGGCTCAAAAATTCCAAAATGGCTGAATGCTGCTGTTGGCTATGGAGCCGAGGGAATGATCACGGGAGAGGATGAATTGGTCAATACCGTTTTCTTTCCAGAAAAGACCAGGATCCGTCAATTTTACCTGAGTTTGGATGTTGACCTGACAAAAATTCAAACCCGATCGCATGCTTTGAAGACTCTTTTTTCCATTTTTAATACCGTCAAGATTCCTGCTCCGACCTTTGAAATCAACAGCTTAGGAAAGTCCAAATTCCATGCTTTCTACTTTTAGAAAACATTAACAGGTTGATTTTCAGGTTTGTATTTTTTGTCGTATATTTGCCACGTAGAAATTTCTCGGTGTGACAGGTTGAGAAGAAAAACAAATTATGACTAAAAAATGGATCTATTACACTAGTATTGCAATTGTTGTCGCTTTTATAAGCTTAAGTTTTAAACCATCAAGGCACGAAAATCAGGATTGGTTTTATGTTTCAGAAAATGAAGAATCCCTTCATTTGTTTCCCTCACTTGAGGAAGAAGAATACACAGATTTTAATTTTCCATTCACAGGAAAATCCTTCACCGGCTTCAAGGAAGCACTCGCATTCAAAGAATCACAAGGAAAATACCGATTAATTAATTCTCTTGGTTACATGGGGAAATACCAATTTGGTGTTGCTGCATTACGGGCCATTGGAATTCACAATTCTTCCGAATTCTTGAACAATCCCAGGTTGCAGGAAAAGGCTTTTAAAGTGCTGCTTGCCAAAAACAAATGGGAATTGAGGCAGGAAATAGAAAAATACGAAGGCAAGATTGTAAACGGGATCAAGGTTACCGAATCTGGAATTCTGGCAGCGGCTCATTTGGGCGGTGCGGGTTCAGTAAAAAAGTATTTCAGGAATGAAGGCAAGAAGTCCATCAAGGACAATTATGGGACTTCGTTAAAAAGCTATATGAAGAAATTTGGAGGATTTGATACTTCTTTTATCGTGGCAGATAGTAATGCCAGGATAAGGAGATAACATCTCCTTTATTTTTATAAGAAAGAAAAACTGCTGAAAGGCAGTTTTTTTTGTTTTTATATCGCAAGTGGCTTTCTGCTTGTGTAAAGTATTGCTAAAATTAAGACAGTTTTGGTTTCTTCAAAAATAAGGTAGTAAATGGCGAACGGAAAAATCTTCAAGTAAGAAACTGTGGTTGATTTGTATTTATTGGCAAACAGATAAGGGTTTTTAGAAATGTAAGTAATCTGATTCTGAATATTTTTATAAAACCGAAAACCTAAAACTTTTGACCTTGAATTATACAATCTATTTGGTCGGTTATTTCTAAATTTACATTTGGCTCGAATATAATGCTATAAGCCATATTTTTTTTTGATTTCTTCTTGAACGGTATCCCATTTAACTATGTTTTCCGGGTATTTTTGAATACTATAGAGTCTTTGGTCAAGAATCTCCTTATGCCAATTTGGAATATCTTCTTCTGTTATTTCTTTGATGTTGGGAAAAGAATTTTTTAAATTTTCCCAATCTTTTAGAGATAAAACTACATCAGTAGTCGTTCCTTTTTGGTCTTTGATATATTTTATCTTCATTGGAGTTGAATTCATTTATATCAAAAATAAGAATTTAATGCAAGCTACTACATCCTATGGATGATAAAAATAGTAGGCCGGTTATGCAGATCAATGGTTGCTTTTTTCCATTCCGAAGCTTTCATAGTTTTGATGTATTCCGTTGGTAGCGTGATATCTGAAGCAATGCACAAATAGGTGGCAGGATTTATAGCCTGCAAGATGTCTTCCAGCATCTTATTGTTTCGATAAGGCGTTTCAATAAACAACTGCGATTGGTTTTTGTCGCCTGATAATTTTTCAAGATTTTTCAAGGCGGTCTTCTTTTCTGATTTTTCAATTGGGAGATAACCATTGAAGGCAAAACTTTGGCCGTTCATTCCGGAAGCCATGATGGCCAATAAGATGGAAGATGGGCCAACCAATGGAACAACTTGAATTCCGTTCTCGTGTGCCAATTTTACGATCACGGCACCCGGGTCAGCAACTCCGGGACATCCAGCTTCCGACATCAGGCCAACATTATGTCCTTCCAGGCAAGGCTTGATCATTCCAAAATGCTCTGATTTTTCGGTGTGCTTGTTTAGGGAACTCAATTTTAAACTTGCCTGAACTTTTTCAGGATGGATGCTTTTTACAAATTTCCGTGCTGTTTTTTCGTTTTCAACGATATAAGTGTCAATAAAATCAATTGTTCTCTTTACGGTTTGTGGCAAGACGTCCATAGGGTCGCTTTCGCCCAAAGTAGTTGGAATTAAATATAATTTGCCTTTGAGTGGTGTTGGTTTCATTAGATTTATATTTTGGTAAACAGGCTGGCTGTTAGAAAGATTGGTGTTGTTTCAGGAGCTTCTCTGCAATGATGTCACAAACTTCATCGAGCATTTCATAGACAGTTGCAAAACCATTCTCAAGTCCGAAATAAGGGTCTGGCACATCTGCATTTTCATTTGGAAAAAGCTCGTTTAGAATCAGGACAACCTTCTTTTTGGAAATTTCATCAGGAGCCAGTTCAATTACATCGCTGTAATTGGAGCCGTCCATTACATAGATATGGTCGTATGTCTGGAAATCCCTGGCGGTGAATTGTCTCGCTTTTTGGCAGGAAATATCAATCCCCTTGCTTTTTGCGATAGCAATCGAGCGCTTGTCAGGCTGTTTTCCAACGTGCCAATTGCCAGTTCCTGCAGAATCTACAGTGAATGTATCTTTAGGAAGTTTTGATGCCAATGTGCCTTCTGCCAAAGGAGAACGGCAAATATTGCCCAGGCAAACCATCAAGATCTTCACAGGCATTTTTAGAGGGAAAGTTTTTTATGGATGTCGTCCACAAATTTCTTGAATTGTTTGTCGGTTGAAACCAGATTGTCGACTGTCTTGCAAGCGTGTAAAACGGTAGCATGGTCACGGTCACCAATTTGAGAACCAATGTTGGCCAATGAAGCCTTGGTAAATTTCTTTGCAAAAAACATGGCCAATTGTCTCGCCTGTACAACATGGCGTTTTCTTGTTTTGGACTGTAAGGTATCAAGATCCAATTGAAAATAATCCGAGACAACTTTCTGGATATAATCAATTGAGATTTCACGTTTTACATTCTTCACGAATTTTTCCACCACTTGTTTTGCCAGGTCGATCGTAACTTCCTTTTTGTTGAAGGAAGATTGTGCAATCAAGGAGATGATGGCACCTTCCAATTCACGGACATTCGATTTGATGTTCCGGGCAACATATTCAATGATTTCATCCGGCATTTCAACACCATCGCGGTACAGGATATTCTTCAAGATGGAAATCCTTGTTTCATAATCGGGTTGATGCAATTCAGCAGAAAGTCCCCATTTGAAACGGGATAACAAGCGTTGCTCGATGTCCTGCATATCAACCGGAGCCTTGTCGGAAGTCAGGATAACCTGTTTTCCGTTTTGGTGCAAGTAGTTGAAGATATGAAAGAATACATCTTGTGTGCCTGTTTTTCCGGATAGAAATTGAACGTCGTCAATGATCAAGACATCAATCAATTGATAGAAATGAATGAAATCATTACGGTTGTTTTTCTTTACGGAATCAATATATTGTTGTGTGAAAATTTCGGCAGAGATATACAAGACCGTCTTTTCAGGGTATTTATCTTTTATTTCAACACCAATAGCGTGAGCCAAATGGGTTTTTCCTAGACCAACTCCACCAAAAATCAACAAAGGATTAAAGGAAGTTCCTCCAGGTTTGTTGGCAACAGCCATACCTGCAGAACGGGCCAATCGGTTAGAATCGCCTTCCAGAAAATTGTCAAAACTATAATTCGCATTAAGTTGGGACTCGATCTTCAGGTTTCTGATTCCTGGAATTACAAAAGGATTTTTAAGTTCCGGATTCAAGTTCTTGAACGGGGCATCAACCTCCTGGGCTTTCATCGGCGCCCTGTGGGCACTCGGCAATTGTTCAGTAAAAGGTTGTTTGTTTCCGTAAGTGTTCTCCATTTTGATTTTATAGAGTAACTTTGCATTTTTTCCGAGTTCCTTTGTAAGCGCAACTTTTAACAATTTTACGTAATGTTCCTCAAGCCATTCATAAAAGAATTTACTTGGAACTTGAATATACAAAGCGTTATCGGTTAGCTCAACTGACTTAATCGGTTCGAACCAAGTTTTATAGGCTTGATCCTGGATATTGTCTTTTATGAATAGAAGACAGTTTTCCCACACTGATTGAGCAGTTTTGTTCATATATTCTAAAGGTTTTGTTTTGTTAATAATGGTTTATCTTACAAAAAACGAAGTAGTTTTTTCCTTCTTATTTGGGAGAACAAATATGTGAACAAAATTCTTTAAAAAAAAATAAATCGAGGTTGAATTTGTAAAAATATTGTCGTAAGTAATATAAAATTTAATTTAAAATAACGTTAAAAAAATATGAGAGAGCACCAATTTACAGTACGTGTCAGATACGCCGAAACCGACCAGATGGGAGTGGTTTATCACGGAAATTACGCACAATATTTCGAGATGGGTCGCGTGGAATGGCTAAGAAATATGGGGGTTTCGTATAAATGGATGGAAGAAAACGGAATCATGCTTCCCGTAGTTTCTTTAAATATAAATTATAAAAAACCAGCACGTTACGACGACTTGTTGAGGGTGAAAACTATTTATAAAAATCAGACTTCTGTCAAGATAGAATTTGATTACGAGATTTATAACGAAGCGGATGAGTTATTAACAATCGGAAGTTCAATTTTGGTTTTTGTGGACATGAAAACGGGTCGTCCGACACTTCCTCCGGAATATATAAATGTGAAACTTTCGGGAATTGATGGTTAAACAAAATGGATGCTGATTATTCTTTAATTTTGATGCCAATTTCAAACATGGAATTGAAAATGTCGAATGTAGGTTCGGCATTTTTTTTTCGGGTTGCCACTTCAATTTCACAACTCATCTCCATATGCTGGGCAACAATTTCCAAATTTTTTTCCTTGATGACCCGCATCACCTTGTTCATATTTTTATAATCAAAAGAGATAAGGTAATGGACGTCAATTGTCTTTTCGATAATCTCGGCTGCCTCGAGGCTCATCTGGGCGGAAGTCCTGTAGGCTGAAATCAATCCGCCAACGCCCAGCTTGATTCCTCCATAATAGCGAACAACCACGATCAATACATTGGTAACTCCAAAAGATTGTATCTGTCCGTAAATGGGCATTCCGGCAGAGTTGCTGGGTTCGCCGTCGTCATTGGCGCGAAAAGAAATTTTATCCGTCCCAATTTGATAGGCATAGCAGAAATGTCCTGCTCCGGAATTCTGTTTTCTCAAGGATTCCAGTATTTCCTTTGCTTCACCTTCGCTTTCAATTGGAAAGGCATAGCCAAGGAATTTGCTGTTTTTTTCTTTCAGCAATGTTTCTTCAGATGGTTCGGCCAACGTCTTATAGGTATCCTTGATTTCCAAAAGTAAAATTTAAAGTAGTTTCTTGTCGAATAAGTCTACGACATCTTCTTGTCCAACCTGCAGATTCCAGACCTGGATGCCGAGTTTCAAGGCAGCGTCGGTGTTTTCTTTCTTGTCGTCCACGAACAAGGTCCGTTTTGGAGATAATTCGTGTTTCTTTATGAGGTAGTTGAAAATCTCCTCGTCTGGTTTGCGGAGGCCAAGTTCAAAAGAAAAATAGACTTTTTCAAAGCATCGGTAAAAAGCACTGTAGAAAGATTCGCCAACGGTTTCCTGGAAATGTTCAATATGGATGGAATCCGTATTGCTCAACAGGAAAAGGCGGTATTTTTCAGAAAGCATTTGCAGGAACTCCAACCGATAAAGCGGAAAGTCCATCAATATGGTATTCCAGTTTTCCTTGATGGTTTCCAATGAGGCATTCGGAACATGCTTTTGAAGTCCGGACAAGAAAGCTTCCTCGGAGATTTTCCCGACTTCAAAATTCTTGTTCAATTTTCTCATATCGTCGTTCCATTCTTCAAGTTCCAAAGCATGAAAGGCATTTTGCATCGCATCCTTGTTCAGGTTGATGAAAATATCACCAAAATCAAAAATTATCGTATCAATCATTGTTTCGAAAAATTAAGAGTTCGTCGTTGAGGAAGGTATGTTTTGCTGCACATTTGGAATGCAGGACCGGAGCTTTTGTGCCGTTTCCGAATGAAATGGTTCCTTTGAAAATACGAGCTTCATCCCAGACATTGGCATCGATAAAAGTTTGAAGCATCTGCCTTCCGCCTTCGATGATAACCGATTGGATGTTGTGCTTGAATAAGATATTTATAATTTCTTCGGCAATAGGTACATTAAAATCAATCGTTTCAGTAAATAAATTGGAATCTTCTGAAATGGTATTTTCTTCAGAAATTACAATTGTCTTCGCATCGCTATTAAAGATAGGACTTTCTTTTGGAATCCTGTTTTTTCGGTCTAAAACAATCCGGATTGGATTGTTTCCCGCCCAATCGCGAACAGTCAAGGTTGGATTGTCGTCGATAACGGTTTGGGTTCCCACCAGGATGGCGTGTTCCTCGCTTCTCCACTTATGAACCAATTGTCGGGAGTATGGATTGGTAATCCAGACCGGTTTTTGTTCTTCTTTTTCCTTTGGAGCAATAAAACCATCCAAGGTTTCGGCCCATTTCAGGATGATATAGGGTCTTTGTTTTTGATAAAAAGTAAAAAACCGCTTGTTGAGCTTGTTGCATTCGTCCTCCAGGATGCCGATTGTGACATTTTTTCCAGCTTCCATCAATTTCTTGATGCCTTTTCCGGCTACCTTTTCATTCGGGTCAACCGTTCCAATTACTACATTTGGGATGCTGTGGGCAATGATCAAGTCGCAGCAGGGTGGCGTTTTTCCGAAATGGCTGCAAGGTTCCAAGCTTACATAAATCGTTGATTTCGAAAGCAGGGATTTGTCCATGACGGAATTTACGGCATTGACTTCTGCGTGAGGTTCACCCGATTTCTTGTGCCAGCCTTCGCCGATGATTTCACCATCATATACGATTACACTCCCAACCAAAGGGTTCGGATAGGTAGTTCCCAGTCCATTTTTGGCCAGCTCGATGCAACGTTTTATATATTTTTCGTGTATCTTCACATCACAAAAATAAGACATTGTTTCGGAATGCAGCACATAAATATACGACCAATACAACCCGAAGACAACCAGGCAATTGAACAGGTTGTGCGGGATGTTTTTATCGAATTGGATATTCCAAGAGTAGGAACGGCTTATGCTGATCCCCAGTTAAAATTGATGTTTGAAGCCTACGATAAACCAAAAGCGATTTATTTTGTTGTAGAAAACAACGGCAAAATAATTGGTGGAGCAGGAGTAAGCCAGCTTGAAAATGAAGACGAAAATATTTGCGAATTGCAGAAAATGTATTTCTTGCCTGAAGCCAGAGGCTTGGGATTGGGCATTGCATTGATGGAGAAATGTTTGGCAAAAGCCAAGGAATTCGGTTTTGAAAGCTGCTACTTGGAGACCATGCCTTATATGGAATCGGCTCAAAAGCTTTACAAGAAAGTAGGTTTTGAATATTTGGATAAGCCTTTGGGAAATACGGGACACACTTCTTGTCCGGTTTGGATGTTGAAAAAATTATAAAAATGAAAGCCAAAGCATATAAAGTACAATTCATCGAGACGCTTCAGGATGGTTATGATGTGATGGAAGCCGAAAGTTTCTTTCATCTGATCTTGGAAGAAAAGCACCGGATGAAAAGGATTGATCTGGCTTTGAACCCTGATTTTGCTTTTTCTGAAAAGGAAATCCAAGAATGGAATCTCATCTTGGAAGCACTGAAAAAAGAAATACCGATTCAATATATATTGGGAACAACGGAATTTTTCGGATTGAAATTCAAGGTCAATGAAAATGTTTTGATTCCCAGACCTGAAACAGAAGAATTGGTGGAGTGGATCATTCAAGATGCAAAGATTCAAAGATTGAAGTCCTCGGACCCGAAGTTTCGGGACGGGATAAGGATCCTGGATATTGGAACAGGAAGTGGTTGCATTGCAATTTCATTGGCTAAAAATATTCCGGAAGCGAAAGTGTATGCAATTGATGTTTCTTCCGAAGCTTTAAAAACAGCGAAAGAAAACGCTGGAATCAATCAAGTTGAAGTTGTTTTCTTGGAGAAAAATATTCTGGAAACCAGTGATTTGGAAATGCAGTTTGACATTATAGTTTCCAATCCACCTTATGTGCGGAATCTCGAAAAGGAAGAAATCAAGAAGAATGTGTTGGACAACGAACCGCATCTGGCACTTTTTGTGGAAGACGATGATGCACTGATTTTCTATCGGAAAATTGCTGAACTGGCTGCGAAAAATCTTCATCCGGACGGAAGATTGTATTTTGAAATCAATCAATATTTAGGCGAAGAAATGGTAGAATTGCTTCATAACAAAGGTTTCCAGGATATCGAACTCAGGAAAGATATCTATGATAACGACCGAATGACAAAGGCTGTATTGAAAAACAATCATTAGAATTATACTTCAACCCGCAACAATTTATTTTTAAAATAAGATATTTGCAAAGAATTATAAAGTATGGTTTCAAGTTAAAGTTTGGAACTCATAATTCATAATTCATAACTCATAACTAGAAAAATGAAACCAAGCATACCAAAAGGGACAAGAGATTTCTCGCCGACGGAAGTGGCAAAAAGACAATACATCATCCAGATCATAAAAACCAATTTCGAGAAATTTGGTTTCCAGCCGATCGAAACGCCTTCGTTTGAAAATTCGGAAACGTTGATGGGAAAATATGGCGAAGAAGGGGATCGATTGATTTTCAAGATATTGAATTCTGGCGATTATTTGGCGAAAGCCGATGCTGCTTTGCTGGAAAACAAGGATAGTTTGAGATTGACAAGTTCTATCTCTGAAAAAGCCCTTCGCTATGATTTAACGGTTCCGTTTGCAAGATACGTGGTACAACACCAAAACGATATCGAGTTTCCTTTTAAAAGATACCAGATCCAACCCGTTTGGAGAGCTGACCGTCCACAAAAAGGCCGTTTCAGGGAGTTTTACCAATGTGATGCCGATGTGGTGGGATCTGCTTCATTATGGCAAGAGGTTGAGTTGGTGCAATTGTACGATGGTGTTTTTTCTGATCTGGGATTGGAAGGTGTGACGATTAAAATCAACAACCGAAAAATTCTGTCCGGGATTGCTGAAGTGATTGGTGCAAAAGAAAAGCTGATTGATTTTACCGTAGCTTTGGATAAGTTGGATAAGATCGGAGAAGAGGGCGTGAAGAAGGAAATGCTTGAAAAAGGTATTACGGAAGCAGCAATTGAAAAAGTACAGCCGTTGTTCAATTTTACAGGAACGATTGCTGAAAAGATAGAAAAACTGGGAACACTTTTGGCTGCTTCGGAAGAAGGGCTGAAAGGTGTGGAGGAATTGAGATTCATCTGTGAGAACGTTGCAAATCTGGGAATGCAGAAATCAATCCTGGATTTGGATGTAACGCTTGCAAGAGGTTTGAATTATTACACGGGAGCCATCTTTGAAGTTGCTCCTCCTGCTTCAGTTTCGATGGGTTCCATCGGTGGAGGTGGAAGATACGATGATTTGACGGGTATTTTCGGATTGAAAAATATGAGTGGAGTTGGAATTTCTTTTGGACTGGACCGGATTTATCTGGTTGCGGAAGAGTTGGATCTATTTCCGGAAACTGTAAAAGTAACCACGAAGGCATTGTTCATCAATTACGGAAATGCGGAAGCTTTTTATGCGATGAAAGCCATAGCCAAATTGAGAAAAGCAGGAATCAAGGTAGAATTGTATCCGGATAATGCAAAAGTTGGAAAGCAATTCAACCACGCAGACAAGCGAAATATTCCTTTTGCAGTCATTGCAGGAGAAACGGAGATGCACAACAACCAATTTGGATTGAAAGATCTTGCTTCGGGAGAACAGGTCCTTTTGGATCTTGAGGGATTGAAAGAGGCATTGTTGTAGGCAAAATGTACAAGTATAAAAATCAAAAGCACAATTCTTTTTCAGGATTGTGCTTTTTGATTTTGAACATGATGATGAACAACTGCCGGGCAAGTTTAAGAGATGATAAGAAAAATTGAAAGGACCAGCAGAAGACAGGAAGAGGATCCTGTTTTCTAAAATTAACCGGCACAATAATTACAGTGAATCCTATTTAAAAAGTTTTTTTCTACGGATTTCGCCTTGCATCTTTCGGGCATAGGGGAAGACCATTCGCTGTAATGATTTGTGCAAGTCGTTATACTCTTCCAGGCGTTTCTCAATTTCTTTAAGCAATAGAAGGTAATTGCCATAAGCATCCTTGAATTCAGCTATGTTTCTGCGTATGGTGCCATCGTGGTCTTTGGGAATCATATCCCCGCAGAGCGTGGAATATTCTTCATATTGCCTTATGGCTTTTTCCATACTCTGGTGTTTTTTCTTTTCTAATCCTTGCATTATATAATCTTGAAGAGGGCATAAGTGATGGTAAATGGGAGGTACATGATCTTAAAGTGGCCTTCCTGCAAAAAAAACTTACTGATTTGCGTTACCGAAAGGATAGTTTTATTTGCAGTGCTCTTGGTCTTGCACTTTACAGATTGCCGGGCAATAAGGGATCACTTCCGGAATAGCCTTGCAACTTGGGTAACACATGCAATGTAGGACTGTTGTTGTCCATCTGCCTGTTTGTTGATAAAGGGGCAAGGGCTTTTTTGAGCAAGAGTTCATTGGGGTCACCCAGGGGAAAGATCCTTGCCTGCTGGAGCTCATCAATTTCAAATGTAGGGAGAATCCCTACCGAATAATCACCTTCGTTCTCGGCATTGAATAATTTGTAGATGGAAGGATATAGGATCCATCCTTGCTGCCCAGGAAGCCTCTCGTCTTCAACTGGGAAACCTGCAACGTCTTTCCCTACGGTCTTTTCACCAATCGTAACCACTTCCATGAAAGGCTTCAGGTTGTTGATTATGATCTCGGATGCCGATGCAGTATGGCTGCCGCAAAGGACATATACTTTTTGCAAGGGCAGGTGCCCGCTTCTAAGGGCTTGGAAATCTACTTGGGATTCGTTCATTTCCAAAGCCTGCTTGAAGGATTGGGAAAGGGTGCCGCCATTGTTGTTTCCCTTGAAGGTTATAAAGAGGTCGTCGGGTTCTATGCCGGGGGCAAGGAGAATGCTCAGCGCTGTGGCCGAGGAGATATCGCCACCACCGTTGTAGCGAAGGTCTATTACCAGTTTGTTGACGGATTCCATCTTGAATTCCAGGAAAGCCTGCAGGAGGGATTGTGCCAGCCCCCTGTCAAAATGCGGAATTTCTATGTAGCCTGTCTTTTCACTTCCCTGTACGACGATATGTTTCCTTAAAGGCTGCAAGAGGACAACGCCACGGGACAAGTTGACCAGTTGAGGGGCTGAAAAGCCTGAATCGTTATACGTTACTGCCTGCAATTGCGCTTGATCAGTGTTGGCCAGGTCGTGGTAGAGCGTTTCATAATTTGTTGCGTTCAATGGTATGCCGTTGATTGCTGTCAGGAACATGCCCCTATTCAGGATGCTGTAATGTGCAGGGGAATCGGATAGTACATACAGGACTGCGCCATATACCTGTCCCTGATGCTCGACAAAAGAAACATCAAATCCAAAAGAGCTTCTCACATTGCGTGGGTAGGTAGCAGGGAGGGAAGGATGAAGCGCGTAAGAGAAGCGGTCATCCGTGTGAAGCAGTCGGCTGAAATATTCTTTTGGTGCGATAGACAGGTCGCCTTCGCTGGGCATACCTTGATTCCAATAATAATACTTCTTCATTTGCTGGTAGATCCACTGGTTGGTATAGGCATTTGTGCCTTGTTCATAAACGGGTGGACTGTCATCGGTTTGACATGAAACGGTCAGAAGCAGCAAGAGGTAGATTTTAATGATGAAAAGAGGCTTTTTCATTATATAATAAGATATTGAAATTAGAAGCAGATACGTGAGGTAGCAATAGCATAAGCTTGTGATAGCACCACCAATTACTTAGAAATCAAAATGGTCGGTCAGGTTGATGGTTCCGCTTACTCCAGTAAAAGTACCACTTTCATTCACTTTTTCGTCCAGGACGATCAACCTTGATTTGTTGTTTTGCATGACCATCTGTACGATGACCTGCTGGCCCGCCACATAGGATTCTGTAGTGCCGTGCTTTACCAGTTCAATATTCAGGATGGGAGGAGGTGCATAGGCAAATTCTACAAAAGCACTGAATTTGTCCTTTGGAATATTTTCCACTACGCCCAGCAGCTGGCCGTTTATTTTTTTGATGATGGCATCCACGGTACCATCGTATCCGCTGTTGGAGTAGCGGTTGAGGGTTGGGAAGATAAAGCGGTAGCCAACGCGTCCTGTGGCACTAAGTACGCCAGGCTTGTTGTCCAGCACATCGTCTATCCAGATACCGTCCGTCGTATAAAAGGAAAGAGTATCACTAGGAGTATTGGAGGTGAAGGTATAAGATTTGATCGTTTCGCCTGTCGTCTTGTTGAGGATGTCGATTTTTTCGGTCTTGTTTTCGTAAAATACAAATTCGTAGTCCGTCATGATCTTTCCAGTAAAGGCGTTTCGGGTACCGATTTCCAGTATCTTGCCGCCTGCCCTGATTTGCAGGGAATCTTCCACGGCATTGTAGCTTCTTATCACAACTTTTCCAGCTTGCTGTTCACCATACAATGGAGTCATATCTTCATTGGCACAGCCTGTAAGAAGGGAGGCCAGTAGGGTAAAAGCAAGCGTATTTCTAATTATTTTCATATACATTGTAAATCGTGTTGCAGTTCAGTTGCAGGATCTTTTTTGTTTTTACGCTGGAGCACCAGTAGTTTGTTATTTCTGCACCTTCAAAAAAATAACTATAAAAACACTGCCGGTATCTTTTTGAAAACACCAACAGCGCTTTTTCAAATAAAACAAACTAACTAACTAACCTCTTTATTTCTTGATGAATTTCAATCGCTCTGTAGCTGTGCCGTCGTTAATTACCACGAAGTACATGCCAGCAGCCAGATTGCTTACTGATACTCCTGTTTCGTTGTATTTTTCTTCCTTGACCAGCATACCGCTGATATTGTACAGTTGCACGTGTAACGTAGCTTCATTGACCGCACTGCCTAACTGTAGCTGTAATGTTTCTGCAACAGGGTTTTGCTTTATCCTAGTGGCAGTCTTGGCTGCAAAATCCTCCGTTCCCAGGATAGCCGCATACGTTATTGAAACTTCAGTGAGCTCTATGGCATCTCCCATTCCTATGGCTGTTTCTACATTGTTCCTTGATACTATGGCAAAATAGACCTCTGCTAGATTATATTGTGCAGGTATGCTCACTGCTGGAATCGTTACGGGCGCAGGAGGTTCAGTCCAGCTGTCTCCTTCCAGGGTAATGGTTGCTATAGGACCGTTTGCTAGCATATCGGCCACATTCGGCGTATTTGCAGCATAGATTTCAATTGTATTGTTTTGCCCGGACGAAGCATAATAGCCTTTCAGATAGGAAAAACTTAGCTTGTTTCCCGTAAAGAACGACAAATCTTGTTGAGGCAAAATAGCCCAAGTATCAAATAAGCTGCCATTGTAGAGTTCCAGTAGGCTGAGTACTTCCCCTGGATTTCCTTGTCCTCCTCCCCATGCATTTAGATTGTAGTTGTTTTCCCTGACGGTCCAATTGCGGCCATTGCCATCATTGTCTACCAGTGTCCAGCCTTCAGCCCCATCAGAATCAAAATTATTGCTGTAAAGTATATTCTGCGCGTTGGAAGCAACGCAGAAAAGCATAAATGTAAAAAGTAAAAGATTTTTCATAAACTAGGTTATATAAAACCAGGGCGGTGGAGCCGCCCTGGCTATAGGTTAGGATGGAATTTAAATTATTCGTTGGCTGTTACAAAGTTCGTGAACTTGGCCCAGCTTCCTATCCAGCTGCTGTCTCCGGTAGCAAATGCTCCATTGGTTCTGGCTGCAGTTGAAAAGTTCAAGCTTCCATTGTTGTAAAAAGGTTGGCTCGTACCAAAAGCTGAAGCGGTAGCACTTGTAGTTCCTGTTACGCCTGTCAAGGCAGCAGGAGTAGTAGGAGGAGTAGTAAACGCATCTACTTCCACATTGGTGAATGTACCGGCTACTGTTGCCCCGTCCAAAAAGATACCTCTGCTGTTGGTAGTACTGAAACCATATCCGGAAACAGTAGAATTGTTCAAGTTGATACGTCCGGCTCTTCTTACGTGGATACCATTTTCATATAGATTGGCATACGTGCTTGATGAGCTTGGTCCAAAAATGGAAAGGTAGTTGATAGTTGGTCGCGTTCTTGGAGTTACCGTCGTACCTGCGGCATTATTGTCCAGCTCTATACCATTTGAATCTGAAACTCCAGGAGTTGGGATTCCGCTATGGGTAGCTTTCCTGTTGGCTATGGCAACTGCTCTTGTGATGATACCTGTATACCCCCAGTCAAAATCAAAACCATCATCGTCCTGTGTGAAAGCAATAAGGTGGGCAGCATTTACAGTACCTCCGAAGAATTCAAAGGCATCGTCCAAGCCATAAGATACCTGGATGAAATCCAATGTAGTTCCACTTCCTACACCTCCAAGTGTCAATCCGTTGATTTCTACTCCGTTATCACCATCTGTAGGTAGTACCCTGCCTGCAAATTCAATACGTACGTATTTCAAGATTCCTGAATCCTGGTTGTTGTTGGCAGTAGTAGTTGATCCAAAATAAAAGTCAGATACGTTAGGCTGGTCTCCAAGACCTTCGATAACATTGGTAACAGAACCTGTGTTGACCTGGGCATCCCCCAAAAGGATTACACCTCCAAAATCTCCAGGAGCAGCAATTGTGGCAGCATTGCAATCCAATAGCTTGTGGCTCGTAAATACGATTGGAGCTTCGGCAGTACCTTCAGCATCAATTTTTCCTGTTTTGGTAATTACCAATACACCGTTTGCTCCAGTTGTAACTGCAGGATCGGCAGATATGAATGTTCCCGGGTCAATGGTCAATACGGCACCACCTTTTACACGAACAACACCTGAAATGATCCAGTTGTGTGTATTGTCCCATACGTGTGGACCATTTGCAAGGGTAAGATCTCCCGATACTATGGTATCGATACGGGCACAAACTGTACTTCCGTAATCTGCATCAGAAGCTTTCATTGAAAATGAAGAATCTGCAGTTGGTTCATCCTTGTCACATGAAACCAATAAGAAGGCTGCCATTGCGAACATAAATAAATTTTTCATATTATTTAAATTATAATTACCTTTGCTGCTATTACTTTAGAGGTCTTTGGGAAGAGCAGCAAAATATCTTCCCTCGGGCCTTTCGCTTTTTTGGCAAAATTTCTAATAAGCGGTTCTGTTTTGCCACCAGAGGCCTATCCCTAACATCCGCTTTCACTTTTAGGTTTTTTTGTGTGAAAGGGCTACGTTCTGTCTTCTGAAAAGGCAGCAATCAAAATGGAAATGCTTCGGGCCGTGATAAATCCTGTTTTTACCTTTTTCGTCTTTGCGATGGTAGTTTGGGGGGAGGATTCCGTACGCCGGTAATACTGCATCTTGCCTGCTGCACTGTTCAAAGAACTTGACCTCGCATGATTTGCCTCGGAGGGCAGTTCACAGCGTCTATATACATTAGATTTTTTTTGTTTGAAAAATCACGGCCTGTCTCGAGGCTTAACGGTTTCTTAATTTTAGCTTCCTTCCTTGATGGTTAACTTAACAATATCATTATCGATGGATAGTAGCCTTATGATACTTCGACAATCAGTACAGGCTTGTGAAGTAGTGTTGGCTCAATTTTTCCTTCGATTAAAAATTATAATTGACCGTCAGGCTTATCGTTCTGCCACTCCAGGCCTTTAATAATTTGCGATCGATATCTTCATCGTATTTGTTGGTTGCACCTGCCCCAAGATCAAAGCGGTCTCTTGGGTTTACAAAATCCTCATTGAGCTTGGTATAGCTGTTCGCATTGTTATAGGTTTCAATAGGGCTGTCCAGTAGGTTTTTGACACCACATTTCAGTTCCAGGTTCTTGTCCTTGAAAAATTTATAGCTGATCTGGGCATCGGTGACCGAATAGGGCATCCTGATTTCTTCGGCATCATAGTCAAAACCTACTAGGATATATTGATCTCCGGTGGCATTGTGGCGGAAGCTGAAGCCCAGGCGGTCGCCAATATAGTCCAATCCTAGATTGTAGTTGTAAGGCGATTGTCCATACAGGGGCCTGTTGACTTCATAAAGTCCTCCTGTTCCATCAATGTTGACATAGCCCGTTACCTTGGTGTTGTTGAAGGCGGCATTTCCATAAAAATAAATTCTCTTCAGGTTTTCACCCTCTCCAAGAAACGACAGGTTTTTATAGAGTTCCATTTCCACACCCCATAATTTGGCGCTATGGGAATTCATGTTATAGATGGTGCGTGATCCACCGTCGTTGCCTATTTGTACAATCCCTTCTATGGGATTCTCTATGGTCTTTCGATACAATCCGAACGACAATATTTCACCTTGCGACGGGAACCATTCCGCCTTGAAATCGTAGTTGTCTACTACCGTAGAAATAATACCTCCGGTCCAATTGACCACCATGGAGCCTCGGATGGGATCATAATAGGGCATGTTCAGGCGTTCTGCAAATTGCGGACGCAGTACTGACTTGTTGTAGCCCAGGCGAAGATTCATTTTGTTGGTGGGACTTACCGTAAGGTTGGCCGAGGGAAGGTACTGCCACACATCATCATCCCTTTGGGTCGTTTCAAAAGCACCTGGGTTTTCTGCCTGGCTGGCTATTTGCGTATACAGGTAGCTTTCTGCCCGCATACCCCAGACCAGCCTTACATAGTGGCTTATTTTAGTGTCGAGCATTAAAAAGGGAGAATGCAGTTTTACATCACCTACATATTCATTGCCATAAACGGTAGGATTCTGCCAGCCGAAACCATCCCATTCATAGTGGGAACCATCCAGCAATTCAGCAATGGGGAAATCGATATTGGCGCCAGTAGCACCACCTTGTCCGATTACGGCCAGGCGGACTGACTCCTGCTTGTTCGTTGCTTTCTTGTAGGTACCGAAATAGCCGGCCTTGACTTCATTTTTAACGGATGCTCCAAAATCGAACGGATATTTGAAATCAATGCCTACGTTATAGTTTTTTTCTTCATTGGTGAAGTTTGCCCTCTTGAAGCCATTTCCATCACTATTGTTGATGCCATTGAAGGTCATCACGTCATCGCCTAGTTTTCTCCTGTAGGTTTTGAGAAACGTGGCATCCTTGGTATCCTTGGATGTAGTGCCGTAAGCAGCAAACCAGTTGGCCTCCAGTGCTCCAAATTTATGTTCGCCTTCAATCTTGTTCTGAAGGAAGGACTGGTAGACCGGATAATTGGTCTCTTCCGTATACGGCAGGAGGGTTCCTTCTAGGATTCCGGGAACATTGCCTCCATAATAGTTCCAGCCGGTAATCTGGGTCAGCTGGCTGTCATAGATGTGCATCAGCATGTTGCGGAGCGTGATCTTGTGGTTGCCCAATTGGATGCCCGCATTGAACATGCCGCCCAGCTTGGAATTGTAAGTGTACGATGCCCCTGTATTTTTAAAACCATAATGCTCCAGCGTTGAATAGCCATATTCGGTTTCAGGAACGGTAAATTCACTATTGCGCATCCAGGTTCCCCTTTCCGTATGTTCGATCTGCAATTGTTCCTGGGTGTTCTTGAAGAAAAGCGCCCCGGTAAAACCCCATCGGTTGTTGTTTTCCAAGGTGTAGGACCTGCCCAGGGCAAATTGCAGGGAAGTACCTGGTGCGGTATAGGTCTTGTAAGTGGTGAAATTGTCCTGGGTAAACCTTTTCGACTGCTCGATGAACGGGCCTGATCCTGTTTCGGTAGTGGGCAGGGGCAGGGAAATCAGTCCAGAAGGATAGTCCCTGGTGCCATCGTCAAACCCAAGGTAGTCATTGGATCCTTCTTGCTTGGTAAGGCGGTCCTTGAACGTACTGCGGCTGTTGTAGGAAGTTCCCACCGAAAGGGAAGTAAAGTCTTTCCTTGGAATCGATTTCGTCCTTATTTCTACGTAGCCTCCCGCAAAATTGGCATTCATATCTGGTGTTGCATTTTTGCTCACGACAACGCTTTCCACCATCGCTGTGGGAATAATGTCAAAACTGAACTGTTGCTGGTTGGGATCAGTACTGGGAAGGTTGACACCATCCATCACGGCCTGGTTCCATCGCTCTCCCATGGAGCGGACCACCACGTATCGGTCATCAACGGTAGTGACACCGGTAATGCGTTTCAATGTGGCACCTACATCCTTGTCAGGTGTGCGTGCAATCTGTTCCGCGGAGATGCCATCGGAAAACTGGGCTGCTTTCTTTTGTTCCAGCAGCATGCCTTCTGTAGAGGCGGTGGCCTTCTGATAGGTCTGGGTTATGACAACCTCGTCAAGGGATTGGGAATCTTCCCTCAAGGCAATGTTCAACGGTGTAGTGTTGTTTTCGGATACCTGCACGCCGGTAATGTTCTGGGTCTGGAATGAAATAAAGCTGACTTCCACGGTATAGGTTCCTGGTTCCATGCTGAGGACATAATTTCCATCACTGTCAGAAACCGTTGTCAAGCCAGTCTCGATGATCCTGATGGTGCTTCCGGGTAAGGAAAGGGCGGTGTGGTCAACGACCTTTCCTGTAATCTTTCCCGGCTTTTTGGGTGTTGCTTTGGTGTTCACCGCTATGGTATTTTCATTCCTCCTGAAATTCAGATTTGTCAGCCGCTGAAGTTCTTTCAATAGCTCGTCAATGGTCGTATTGTCTTTTTTTAAGGAGATGCGGGGTTCCTCAAGATTGATGCCCTTTTGATAGACAAATTTATAGGGAGTTTGCGATTCCAGATACCCAATTATTTCTTTTGGAGAGGCTTCCTTGAAATCTACAGACAGGCGGGCAGTCTGTGCCTGCACGGCTATGGTTCCAAGGAATAGTGTGAAAAATAAAATCCAGTAAGCAATGGAAAATTGCCTAGAAAAAATGTTGTTCATGATGCTTGATTTGTAATTGTTGTTATTGGTGAAGGCAGTAGTTGTGCATTCCTGGTCAGGCCTGATTTGATTATTGGCTGACGTGGTACCTGTTGTTGCCGAGAGGCCTGATTTCAATTTCCAGGGCGAAGGCGACGGTCTGGAGTATTTCGTCAAAGCCCTGCCTGGTATCAAGAGCTCCCTTGATGGTAAGATTTTTTAAGGCGTCGTGTGCATATTCCACATCAAAGGAATGCAACGGTTGGAGTTTTTCCAATACCTGGGCAAGAGTCAGGCCGTCAACATCAATCAGGACCTTCTTCCATTCTGGTTCGAGCTTGTGTATCTTTTGCTTCCTGATCGTTTTGCTTTCTGGAGCAAATATACCTGCATAGCCTCTTACAAGGAATACTGTATTGGCTTCACCTTCCACCTTTACTTTTCCTGTTCGTACCTGTACTTCGGTTGTTTTGTCCTCATAGGCTTTTACATTAAAGGAAGTGCCCAATACAGTGGTCTTGATGCTGCCAGAAGTGATCACGAAGGGCCTTGAGGAATCTCTTGCTACTTCAAAAAAAGCTTCTCCTTTCAGCACAATGTTTCTTTCATTTTCTGCAAAATGTACGGGATATTCAATTTCGGTATTTTGGTTTACCCAGACACGGGTGCCGTCTGGCAGGTGCAGGAGGCGTATGTCCTGTTGAGCAGTGATAGTGGCAACCATCTCCTGCTGGTAAGGGGTAATGTAGCGCAAGGACTGGTATCCTCCAACTGACAAGAGCAATACGGCACATGCTGCCGTGATCCACCTGTAGTTGCGTCTGCGTCGTTCAATGGTAGCGTTCTGGATGTTCCTCCACATCCGTGCTTTTATTTCATCGTGCAGGATGCCCGCTTTGGGAATTTCTTTCCATTGTTCCTCTATGCTGCTTTCAATTTCCTTCTTTGACCTCATCTCGACTTCTTTACTGTTTTGGGAATCGTCCCGTGCTTTGTGTGCCTCTATATACATTAGATTTATTTTGCTTAAAAAATCACGGGGGGTGGGCAGCCTTAACTATTTGTTAATAATGGAAAAATTAAAAGGAGGTGTAGGGTATGAAGATGAGGTGGAGAAATACATAATAATGCCATATAAGCCCATCAGGGAACAGGAAACAGTTTCTTGATGCTTTTGTGTAAAAGATAAAAACAAGTCTAGTAATTGCTGATGATCATTAGGGTGAACCAGTAGAGTTCATAATGCTTTACAGAATTCTTCTTGAGGTAGTGCAATGTTTTAGAAACCTGGTTGGCAACCGCACTGGGAGACATATCCATTTCCAATGCTATTTCCTTGTAGCTCCGATCTTCAAACTTGTGGAGGATGAATATTCTCCTTCTCCTTTCGGGAATTTGCTTCAGCAGCCATTCTATCTGTTCCAATTTTGAACCGATAGGTTCTTCCTTTTCATCAATACAGTCCAGTTCCTTGATCAATTGTGAGTCGTCTACAGAAAGGATGGTGTTTTGCTTCCTGTACCATTTGGATATTTCTTGCTTGGAAGTCTTGAACAGTATGGATTCGATGTCAATGGAGGTATCAAGTTTGTGGCGGTATTTCCAGAGGTGTATGAAAACATTCTGCGTCACGTCTTCTGCATCTGCAAGTTGTGCGGTGTACTTTTTTACAAAACTGAAAATTTTAAAATGATAGAGTTCGTAAATTTCTTTAAAGCAAGAATCATCTCCATCACTTAATCGGATAATCAAATTGGGATCCATAATGTATTTTGAATTGTGTAGAGAGGCACATGACAAAATTAATCCAAATGACCACTGATAATTTTAGAGTACTGGAATTTAATGATTTATTAATATTTGGTGCAGGAGGCTGCAGCATCCGAAACAGAAAACAGAATGTTGAACTTGATGGGACGGTGAAATATTCCTTTTCATTCTTGAAGCACAAACGAAGATGTACAACAAGCAATTTGCAGTGAAAGTGTATGCTTCGGCAAAATTGGTCTTTTTGGATTTGGAGGGATTGAAAGAGAATTTGGTGCAGATTGATTTGAAATGCATTTGATGAAAAGGACAAACTGAAAGTGCAGGTCAGCTTGTTTTTGAAAACTGACGAATGTATAGCAACATTGATCACCTTGATTGAATTAAACAGGAACTATCATTCAAACTGTAAGGAAAGAAAGTGATCTGTCAGACTATTATAGGGTGTTTTTATTTCCCTTCTAAAACAACAACCGAGAAAGGAGGAATCGTGATTTCAAGTTTTCCTTTTTTGTTTTCGAAACCTTTAAAGGCTGTCGGGACAATTTTGTTTGGAGCATCGAATGAATTGTGATCTTGTAATCTTTGTGACGTGATGATGGTTCCTGTAAAGTTTTTAACGCCCAGATCGTTGATGTCGATCTCCACTTTGTTTTTATTTTTTGAATCCACATTTACCAAGGAAATATGCACCAGTCCGCTCTTGTCTTTTGAAGCTGAAGCGGAAACTGCAGGAAGTGATGCTCCCTCGAAAGTATACAACGGCGACTGGAAACTTACCGGCAGTAGTTTGGCATCTTGGTGCACGCTGTAGAGTTTCATGACGTGATAGGTGGGTGTCGTAATCATTCTTGCCTCGTCGGTTAAGATGACTGCCTGCAGGACATTTACGCATTGCGCTAGATTCGCCATTCGGACCCTGTCTGCATGATTGTTGAAAATGTTAAGCGTTGCACCGGCCAGGACTGCATCCCTCATCGTATTCTGCTGGTATAGGAATCCGGGATTTGTTCCTTTTTCCACATCATACCACGCACCCCATTCGTCAACCATGATCGCCACTTTTTTATTGGGATCGTATTGGTCCATTATGGCACTGTGTCGGGTAACCAGTTCTTCCATCTTTAGAGCCGACTGCAAGGTAAGGAAGTATTGATTTTCGGTAAAAGCTGCACTTTCTCCTTTTTTGGCCCAGTCGATTACGGCATAGTGATGCAGTCCTACGCCGCCGAGCAGATTCAGCGGAATATTTTTCATCAGGACTTCTGTCCAATTGTAATCGGAACTGTTGGCTCCTGAGGCAATGCGGGTAAAGCCTCCGTTATTTTCCCAATCCGACATGAAAGTGGCAAACTTGCGGTATTCTCCCGCATAATATTCCGCTGTCATGTTCCCGCCGCACCCCCATGCTTCATTTCCTATTCCCCAGAATTTAACTTTCCACGGGGCTGTTCTTCCGTTTTTCTTACGCAGTTCGCTCATTGGACTTTTGCCGCTGAAGTTGGCGTACTGTATCCAGTCCGACAATTCCTGGACGGTGCCGCTTCCTACGTTGCCTGACAAATAAGGTTCCGCTCCCAGGAGCTCGCACATGTCCAGGAAATCATGTGTTCCGAAGCTGTTGTCTTCTGTAACGCCTCCCCACCATGCATTCACGATAGTCGGCCTTTGTTCCCTGGGTCCGATACCATCTTTCCAATGATAAGTATCAGCAAAACAACCACCCGGCCACCTTAGATTCGGAATTTTTAATTCTTTTAAAGCCTTGATGATATCATTTCTGACACCATTTGTATTTGGTATTTTTGAGGCATCGCCCACAAAGAAACCTCCATAGATGGAACGTCCCAGATGCTCTGCAAAATGACCGTAGATGTTTTTGTCGATCGTTGGAGCATCTCCGGGATTTTTGATTGTAAGTACTGTGGTTTGATTTTGGGCAATGCCGGCCTGATGCCAAAGGGCAAGAAGAAAGGCAATTAAAAGTGTTTTTTTCATACTGTTTTAAGTTAAAGAAGCGCTGTTCTGTAAAGAAACGGATCAATCTTTTCCGGGAATTCGAAACGGCCGGAATCAATAAAAATAAAATTAAAAGAGGTTTTTTTTGAGGACCTTCAATTTTTACTGGTAAAATGCAAATGCAATTCACAAATATATCCGAATCAGGTCTTGCAGCAAGATACTAAAATGTCAAAGAACCATCAAAATTTAGCTATTGTTGCAAAGATTCCTGTTATTCCTGAAAGCGATCATTACATGTTAACATACACTGGTTCGATTAATCTGTGGGATATCTGTGGGTCTAAAGTAACGATCAGGTAAATAACAATGTTCAAGGACCGATTCATCTTTTTCATTGCCATTGTGACTTTGATTCTCTATATTTGAGAGTAATAATCAGGAAAATTATGAGTAAGAAATTAAAGCTATTCTTTGTCAAGTCTTTTATAGTACTGTTGGTGGTACATTTTGCTTATTTTTTATATGGGTATTTTAAGTTTGAGGGGATCGGGAACATCAACATTTATACAGAGTTCTACAGATTCAAGTTTTATGATGATGTTTCCATTTCGCATTTTTTTGTCACCGGCTCCTTCTTGTTTTTCTTTCTGGTCTTTTTGGTAAGAAATCATGCCAGGCAGCAATATCGTATTGCCGAGCTTCTTAAGATTGGTTTGCTGGTGCTGTTGGTTTCTTTTTTAAGCTTTTCTTTTTTTATAAGTTACAGCTTTGGGTTGAATGCAAAATTGAGGACTGAATTGTCAGAATCTAATTTCAATAAGGACAAGACCCTTTTGAATGTGCTGAATCCGTTCTTATACAAGTATACTTCCTATAGCTCTGACAAGTTGTTCAATGTCGTGAATATTTTATATCCGGAACCTTATCCGGTTGTGGAGGAACTAGACAGTACCAGTATTTCGGAGGACAACTACATTGTTGAACGCAAGTATTACAGTATTGATACCTTGAAATTGCTTACAGCTGATTTTGATAAGATTGGTGATAGGACCGGTGCCATTTTGGATAGCATCGGCTTTGATAAGGAAGTGCTGGATAGGAGAATCATAGCAAAAAAAATTATCAAGGACAGCACCGAAATCATCTATAAAGGCAGGGAAGTAAATCCAAGATACGACGAAGACATTTGCATATTCCTGGAGAATAATTCCTTGTTTAAGGCTGTCGATGGTGTTCCTGCAGAAGAACAAAAATACAAGGCGGCCGTAAAGCGTTATAAATTGATTTACAAATACGATAAGGATTCGCTGCTTTATAATTTTAAGAAGCTGGATACTTTGTTCAAAAGGTACAACATCGAGACCCAGATGGTACCCGGACAGCTTGCAACAGATGTCCTGTACTATCGGGACCATATAAACGAACCCCTAAACGCAATCAGGAATGATTTTGACAGGAAGGCCTTGGCGGAAAAATTTGGAACGCTTGATAACCTGTTTTACAAGCCAAATTATCTTCATCCTTCAATTGTTGGGATTTATTTCACCGTCATATTTTCTGTTTGGATAGTGCTGGTCTTGATTTATGGTTTGTTTAATTACAAGAGGAAACCGGAGATACAATAAGTAATTTATTATGGACTTCTGCCTGATTGTGTAAATAATAAATAAAAAAACCGAACAAATGAGTTATTCTCACTGTCTGGTCTTGTAGCCTTGTCCGAACGAATGTCGAACTTTTTTTGGAAGATTTGGAACGTTTACTGAATATTTCTAAGAATCTAAGATTATTTTGAATAACACACTTACAAGGTGAAGTTTAAATCTATGATATTTTTTTATCTTTAGATATTATGTTACATTTCTTCTCAATAATTATAATATATATTTAAATTACCATATTGCTTTAAACGATGCATAACAGTTTTAAGTTGCATATAGTCAGATGTTTATGTGTATATTTTACTAGTTGTTTACTGAGCTTAAAGAATAATTTGGAAGCAGAAGAATTAAGTGTTAGACTAATAATTTTGCTGATTTGCAATAGGTACATATGGAAATAAGAGCGCATTTTGAAAATCATAAATCTGTAATTACAGATGAAATGGAAGAGGCTGAAAAAGAAGTTTTAATTGCGGTAGCATGGATAAACTTTATTTCTCATGTTTTAGAATCGGGGGTGGATTTTAAAGCCGTCGGATGTGCCAGGCGGAGAAAAATTTATCATGCATATCTTGGCAGCGGTAGCTGAGCATGAACGTGACCAAATTAGCCAGCGAACGACTTTGGCCTTACAGGCAGCCAAAGTGCGTGGTGTCGAACTAGGTACTTATGGACGTGATGTGCTGTCCAAAAAGAATAGAGAATTATCGCATCTATTCGCCAAAGGAATGCAGCCGACGATTATCAGGCTACGACGCGAAGGTTTTAAGACCATTCGCGTCATTACAGTACACATACCCACCTATCGTAATGACGGCAGTAAATGGCATGTGAGTACAGTCCATAAAATAATAAACCAGACTAATAAAAATCATAATATATGCGTCAACAAGTTAAAAATCAGTCAAACTCACATAACCGCAAAAATAAGCGAAACATCCTATTAGCATTTACTACATTCTTTTTGATGGTTTACGCTCTACCGGTAAACGCACAGCTGAAGCCTAATAAAATCCAACAACTGATTGATTCGATTAAAGAAACTTATTCCGAAGCGACGGATTATATTACCGATGGTCAGCGTGTGGTTTGGGTCAAATCCTATAAGAGATGGGGGCCGGACGATTTCAAGATAATGGAAAAAGAAGCTCCTCATGTATTGAAATTCTTACGCCAAGCGGTTGCGCATAATCGTTTGGATTTCCTTGAACAGCTATTGCCAGATTATTATTTAAACCGTGGAGGCGCAAAGGCGTTCGCTCGCGACATTAGGGTAAATAAGTAATCACCGTCATTTCTACTGATTACCAAGAACAGATGTTTATACGTGTAAACCGTTATTACTCTCAATACACCTAGATTGGCATAAGAAATTTTACAATAGTTTGGAAACCTAATCAATTCTGCCCTGTATATTAGCTTGCATGACGGCTTTAAAATCAAGGGCAAGACCGAACCCCAGTGTATGCAAAATGAAGTCCACTAATTAACCATTCACTCAAAGTCGTTTCAAGTTGTACTTATTTTTTACCACACGAAAAGCCCAGGAGGGGATTCCTGCGGTGTCCGTACTTTCGATTGAGCTGAACAAGCAGTAAGATTCAGTGGCATATAAATAAGCTGCTCTCGAAGAGAACGGCTTATTTTGTGTATATTGGGATGTAATTATTAACTTGATATAAGGGTAAATGACTAAAGAACGTAATGACGGTAAAAAAATAGAAAGTCTGGTTGCGCTATTTGAAAAAACTTTCGGTAGCGAAGGATGTTCTATTACCATAAATGACAGAGTATATGATGCGAATGGTGCTCAAATTGCAGAATTTGATGGCATTATTGAGAAACCATCCGATAATGTCCCATACAAGTTGCTTATTGAATGCAGAGATCGCCCGGGCTGCGTTTCGGCTCCTGCATCTTGGATTGAACAGTTAATTGGTCGTAAAGCACGGTTTGGTTTTGACCGTGTTTCAGCAGTATCAACAACGGGTTTTTCTGCAGGTGCGTTTGATCGTGCAAAATTTGGCGACATCGAATTGCGCTAAATGAATGAATTGTCGCCAGATCAATTTGGCGATTGGCTATCGCTTTATTATAAACATGTTTTGTCGCAGGATCACGAACTTATAAATGTGCAGGTTTTTGCAAAAGAGCAAACCCCTGACATCATATCGGCTGTTCATGAAGCATTGCTAAATATCAACGCGAAACCGTCTAACGCTTTTTATTTGCCAGCCCATAATACCCACGCAAAAGCGTTACAATTATTTAATAGTATATTAGCACAAAATCCCAATATTGGCAGTGATATACCTCATTCTAAAAATGAGGTAACTATTTTGTTAAGTGTTAATTACGATAGTCAAAATGACCCGGTTTTTCTTGCTACACGTTTAGGAAATATCTGAATTAACTTCAAAAGAATTAAAGGAACCAATATGGGCTTCTGAATATCGAATACACCAAGATGAGAAAACAATTGCTGAGGTCGGCACGGCAACTTATGATCTCGGAACTCAAATGATGAAAGTACAAATGCATAAACCCACTGAGGGAGATGGGAGTAGTTTCATAGAGGTCATATCAATCCCAAAGCATAAAGAAATATAAAATGCAGTAGTTTTAAGACAAAAAAACTTAGTATGCAAAAATGTCATTATTTTATTGAAATATCTGTATAGTTTAAGGAATAAAAATGATTATCTGAAAATATGGCAGAAAAAAAAAGGTATGACAAAAAGTATGACAGATCAATTAATAAATTGATTGTCAGAATTTTAACAAGTCATAATAAAAATTAAGAAAATAAAAGTCAGAAAAAGCGGCATTTAGGCGCAATATTTGCCTTTAATATGCCGCTTGAAAAAAATTGTCCAGACTTGGCGGTGAGGACTATTTCGCAAACCATTGAAAAGAGGGTTCGCATAAACAGGTGAGCAAAAATAAAAATTTATTGCTTCCCTGCAACTTTTTAAGCCGATTTCTTTTCCGGAGCTCTTTAAGCCGATATGAAGATAGAGAATTAATCCCAAATACAATAAAAAATGGGAAAAAATCAACATGTGGTGCCACATCCGGAAGGATGGGCGGTTAAGGGGGAAGGTAATTCTAAGGCGACAGTCGTTACTTCAACCCAGCAAGAGGCAGTAGATGCTGCAAGAGAGATTGCAAAAAATCAGCAATCAGAATTATTAATCCATGGAAAAGATGGTCAAATCCGTTCACGTGACAGCTACGGGAATGATCCTTACCCACCAAAAAATTAAGGTATGGCGGAGTATAGAATTTCAGGAGTTTGGAAGAATGACAATGGTGTCATCACTCATTATGCGGTTCACGAGCGTGTAAGGAATGCAGCTAATAACGGTTACATTATTCGTCATGCATTAAAAAGAACTAAGGCACAAACAGTTGCGCTTTTGGACGGTACTGGAAATACGGCTAAAACGTACATTTGGAACTATCAAACAGCAAGCTGGTCTGCCGGTGCAGATGTTGTTGTTGTTAACGGAAATCCAAAATTCCTACGCACGATCCATGATGGCAGTGTGAAAGATAATTTATCGCATCTGCCTGATTATGGGTACATTTGGGAAGGATAAGCCTTGAAAAAGTAGTTTTCTTTTTATCGTAAGTAAGAGCCTTCAAATTCGAAGGCTCTTTTATTTTCAGATTTTATCGAACTAAAGAAGTGTATGAAAGCACGCTGCTTTTTTAATAATGTTATATTTGCATTATCTCATACGTACTGATTGTGGATGATATCTTCTTAACTGATCCTGCTCCTTTTCCGGGTTACGATGCCGAAGAACTTGATTCGGTCAAGATGCTTGAATATTTGCTCGATAAAAAAAGAGTTAAGCCTTTCTTCAATACGCTCGATAAATATCCTAACATAGATGGTTTTGTAAATATTGTTGACGGTCGAGGTATCTCTTTGGGCAGGTGCGATGTCCAAATTAAGACGTTGCCGGATAAATTTGTGCTTTCTCCAAAGCATCAATGTTCCGTGAAGTTCCTAAGTTATTGTGCCACTAGCCTAAACCCAGTGTTCTTGATATTAGTAAATAGCAAATCACAAATAGCTTACTGGCAGCACTTTTCTCGGAAGAGATTAAAAGAAATAGCAAAAAATGTAAAAGGTAAAACAGTCGCAATTCATCTGCCGCTAGAAAACCAAATTACGAGAGCGGCCTCCGAATACCCGGATCAATGGACAGAGATACTTGCCACGTATATCAAGAAAAAGATAACGATGGATAATCTTGAAGAACAGATTGGAGATTTGGAGAATTTGGAATTTGTAATGCGCAATCTGACAATGCCGAAGTATTCAATAAAAAAGGAATATCTCTATTCTCTGAACACTTTCATAAGTACTTTGAACGATGCGTTGGATAACGAATTTAATGCGATTAAAGAAACCATCTACAGTGAATACAATAAGCTTTCCGTTGCTTACTGTGTTTTTAGGCAGGATTGGCTTTCTTATGCTTTAGTACCTGTGAAAAAAGGTTCGATTGACCTGCTTGTCAAGGAACTTCCTGAAAATTATAGCCTAATGGAAGATAGAACCGCAACCTTAGTAACGTCATATCACGGTTCAAATCCAATGATAGATGCCCCCAAGCAGCATGCTTATTCGATCATCAAGCGGGACTTATTTAAAATATTGAAAAATGAAAATATTCAGATCACCAACATCCCTTTGGCTCAGGAAAACATTACTGAGTTTTTTGATAAATTTCGTGACGTTTTTCCTATGGTGCTGCCTGGCGTTTTCAGCGTCGAAAATCTCACACACATTCTGAAATTCTATTTGCCAATTTGGGTCGAAGAATACCATAAATATCAACCTGACTATCAAGAGCATGTGGCTTTATATATGGATTTAAACCATATGAGCTGGCATACATTCGATGATGAGATCAGCCTCATTACCGCCGCGGCTCATCTGCGATTTGAAAATAAGGATTTCTGCAAGTCTGAAATTGTGTTTGAAGATGAATCTGAAAGCTATGATGCTAATATTGTTTTAGAGGATCTTAAACATCTCGAAAATCAAGGCACTCTGGAATTTGCGCAACCTTTTGCATTTAAGAGACACGGTGACGGGGGCTATATTTGGAATTGGTACACGGCTGAGCAGGCAGAAGAAAAAGTCCGTTTCCTGTATGAGCAACTTGCGCAAACATATGATCAGTTCATTTCCATATACTTTCCGCAGCTTGCTGAGACAATGAGATATTATGGTGGGTTCGATTTATTGGTTATTCACCTAACTTATGGGGATTCCTTTGAAAGTATATCAGACTCGCCGTCGATTGAAAAATATTATCTTAAAGCGGTCAAAAATAATGTCGAACCAAAGATTTCTGTTTTTCTCAATGATAAAGGCGACACACCGATAAATCGAAGAAGTTTTTATCCAAATCGGGATGAACCCATATTAATTGATGGGGTAACCTATAACCTTGTTTCATCCTCGTGGGGTGCTTTAAGCCCATTTTTTGAAACCCACGATTTGCGCAAAATGCTATACGTGCTGCTTTTGAAGAGATTTGGGCAATATTTTGATAAAAATTGTGTCGAAGATTAGTCCATACATCAAGCTTAGCAATAGATTGATATGATTACTGATATTTTTTCATTAATTATGCAAAACAAATATTTAATTAAAACGCATTGATTGTCTTTGTACAAATGGAACAGGAAAGAACTCACCCAACTAACAACAATTGCCTATGAAATTTACCGTTACGGGAAGGTATGTTGGTAGCAATGTCCCACAGTCGCAAGTATATTTAACTTGGGATGATTGGAATGACTACTCTTACTATACACTTTATGGAATTGTTTATATTGACGAGTACGGCATTGTACACGATTTGGGAGGTGTAAGAATTGCTTTTCTAGGTATGGATCATCATGAGCGTTCGCTTAAGAAAAACACGACATTCAATAAGCTTGAAGAACGTTTCTTTTCCTTAGGAATTTCTGAGGAATACTACGAGGCACTTAATAAGCTATCTATAGATATACGTGACGAGATTCTTTTTGGACTTCGCGATATCGCTAAAAACCCTATCGCTTATGAGCAAGCAATTGACGAGCCCGTTACGCGAATATCTTTATTACGAAATGTTAGCCCTAAGACTGTAACAGGGCAATATCGAAGAATGTGCGATGGCGGAGATAAACTAACACCATATAACTTTAAATTTGAAATCCCCAAAAGCAATTCAAATCATGGCTTATCACTTGTTTTTAAGGTAACCCCCCATACGCTTCCTCCAACTAATGTCCATGTTTTGATTGGGAAAAATGGTGTTGGAAAAACCTATTTGATTAACCAAATGGTAGATTCTCTTTTAACAAATAGACACATCCGCTATCGTGGACGATTTTTAGATTTGTTAGGGAAAACAAAATTCAATCTGTTCAGTAATTTGGTCTTTGTAACTTTCAGTGCCTTCGATGAGGCTCGCCCACGCAAGACACAGAATAACTCGCAAATAGATATGCGTTACCATTACATTGGCCTAAAACGTGACTCTGCAAGCAGGCAAAATCCGAAAACCGACAGCGACCTTGCGAGTGAGTTTTTAAGAAGTCTGAATGCTTGTAAAATCAGACCATATAAGGATCGATGGAAAGCTGCAGTTTCACAAATGGAAATTGACCCAAATTTTCGTGACCTTGATGTGTTAAGTCTTATAGAGCTCTCGGAAAAAGATCCGGCTTACAATACAAGCGGGGAAGAAATCTTTAGACGAATGAGTTCAGGTCATAAAATAGTTCTGCTAAGCCTAACACGGATTGTTGAAACCCTACAGGAGAAGTCTCTCATCATTATTGACGAGCCTGAATCACACCTCCATCCGCCATTGCTTTCTCTTTTTACATCCATACTATCCGAATTGCTCACTGATACGAATGGCGTTGCCATCATTGCAACCCATTCGCCAGTCGTACTTCAGGAAGTTCCCAAATGTTGCATCTGGAAACTAAGGCGTAGTGGGAATTTTACCAAAGCTGACCGACTAGCAATAGAAAGCTATGGTGAAAATGTAGGACGATTAACCAATGAAGTTTTTGGTTTGGAAGTAACGCTTTCAGGATTTTATAAACAGCTAAATGAATACGTGTCGGAGGGCAGAAGCTACAAAGAGGTGATCGCTTTGTACGGAGGAAGCTTGGGCATGGAAGCCAGAGATGTTTTAATGGGCTTAATTAACGAACGTGATATCGATTAATGCGAAAAATTAATAAACCTACCCAACTTTGCGTAGATGTATTCTCCCAGTGTATTAGCAAGGTAAAAAACAAGGCACACAAAATCCTTTTGACTGATGCGACTGTATTTGTAGAAGATGCATCTGTCGAATTTAACAACAAGGTTACAACCGGAGCATTACATACCATACCCACGCTTTACTGCGGCGATGGGGGGCTTAGTGTCAATGCTCTGGAAAAAGTATATACAGGTCGCATGGTTCCTGAAAATAGTCCAGGTCGGAACATATACGACATACTGCTGCAATCTGCAGATTTAGGCACTTGTCCTATGTGTGGGCATCGTGATGTATCAGAGCTAGATCATTATCTTCCTAAGTCCAAATATCCCTTACTTTGCGCCAGTCCGCTAAACCTTATCCCGTGCTGTAGTGACTGTAACGGGCTCAAGGATGATAAGTATCCTACTACTGATGAGGAGGAATTCATACATCCGTATTATGATGATGTTGAAGAAGAGCAGTGGCTATGGGCAAAAATCATTCAGACAAGTCCATGTTCATTCCATTTTTATATTGAGCCGCCCGCAGATTGGCCGGATCTTTTAAAGCGTCGATTGGAATATCATTTTAGAAAGCTTAAATTGGGTAAACTCTATTCCGCACAGGCAGGCAGAGAGAATTCGCGTATAAGAGCAGCTTTAGAGAAGCGTCTTAAAACAGGTCCTCATATGGTACGTGAATATTTAGAAGAAGAATATGAAACAAGTAATGAATACAATATCAACAGTTGGCAAGCAGTCTTATATCAAGCAGCCGCTAAAGATGCGTGGTATTTGAGTGGTGGCTTCCGGTAGTGTCGCCAATAATCATTATTCTTTGTAAAATTTGTCAGCTAATAGTCGAAACTATGCAAGCTTCAATAACTAAAAGTTTTAGCATTATTTTAGCAAATAAAAAAAGGCTGACAGAGATAATCTGTCAGCCTTTGCCTTTACTGGTAGCGAGGACGGGAGTTGAACCCGTGACCTCAGGGTTATGAATCCTGCGCTCTAACCAACTGAGCTACCTCGCCATTTTTTTGGTTATTCGCATCCTTGAATGCGGGTGCAAATATAAAACTAAATTCAGATGTTGCAAATTTAAATGGAAGAAAAAATTTTATTTTTCAAAATGCTTTTTTATTGGATTATTATTCTATATATTTCCAAAAAAATTAGTCACCCAATATCTAGAATAGTTACAATCTATGGAAGTCAAGATAAAATATGAATTGGAATTTCCTATAAATTCATCACCACAATTATTATATCAATATATATCAACTCCGTCAGGCTTATCAGAGTGGTTTGCAGACAATGTTAACTCGAGAGGGGAATACTTTACGTTCATCTGGAACGATTCTGAAGAAAAGGCAAGGGTAGCTTCCAAGAAAACAGGAGAAAAGATAAAATTCAGGTGGATCGATGAAAATGATGTGGATACGGATTATTTCTTTGAATTGAGGATATTGGAAGACGAGATTACAAAAGATGTTTCCTTGATGGTCATTGATTATGCAGAAGAGGATGAGGTTGGTGAAGCGACATTGTTGTGGGAAAACCAGATTTCTGACCTAAAACACGTCATAGGATCGGTATAGAATTATTTATTACGCTTATATTTGTCACGCTTTTCAGCGTGACTTTTTTTATATGATCAATTTTAATGGAAACATAGTTTCCCCCCAGGAGAATTTACTAGTAGACAACCGTGCATTCCTCTATGGCGACGGTGTTTTTGAAACGTTGAAGGTAGTAGACGGCAAGATACTTTTTTTAGAGGACCATTATTTCCGCCTGATGTCGTCGATGCGGGTCGTAAGGATGGAGATTCCTATGAATTTTACAATGGAATACCTGGAAGAGCAGATTCTGGCTTTGGCCGAAGCGAACAACTGTATGGCTTCAGGAAGAGCAAGGATTACGGTGTACAGGAATGACGGAGGCTATTATCTTCCAAAAAACAAGACGGTTTCTTTCCTGGTAAACGCTGTTCCATTGGAAAGTGCCATTTACAAGATAGAAAAACCGACCTATGAAGTGGATCTCTACAAGGATTTCTATGTCACTAGGCAATTGCTTTCTACCATAAAATCCACCAATAAGCTGATAAACATTACCGGAAGCATTTTTGCGGACGAGAATGGCTTGGACAATTGCTTGCTGTTGAACGATAGCAAGAACGTTATTGAAGCCTTGAACGGCAATATTTTTATGCTGATGGGAAACAAATTGACGACTCCTCCGGTTTCGGAAGGTTGTCACAATGGTGTGATGAAAAGGCAGGTGCTCGCTTTGGCAAAAAAGATCGAAGGATTGGAAGTGGGGGAGGAACCTGTTTCGCCATTCGATTTGCAAAGGGCGGATGAATTGTTTGTAACAAACATCATTACGGGAATACAGCCCATAACAAGATACCGCAAGAAAGAGTTCGGAAATAAATTGGCCAGCGATTTGATCGTCAAGCTCAATACCTTGGTTAGGTTCGGTTAATTCAGAAGTGGATTCTCTGGAGCATTCGACCAGATCAGGTAATCGCCACCCAGCTCCATTATCTTTTCTTTCCAGAAATGGGTTGTCGATTTTCCGATGATTTTATTCTCGTACACATTTTGGGTAATGATCCAGGAGTTCGAAGACATCTCGTTTTCGAGCTGATGGGCTTCCCAGCCCGTATAGCCTAGGAAAAAGCGGATGTTGTTCTTGTTGATCTTTCCCTGATTGATCAAATCCCTGGTCGATTCAAAATCGCCACCCCAGTAGATTCCGTTTGAGATTTCAATGCTGTTGGGAATAAGTTCCGGAATGTTATGGATGAAATACAGGTTATCCTGCTCTACGGGGCCTCCGTTGTAAATCTTGAAGGAAGCATCAATTTCCGGAACAAGGTCGCTTATGGTGTATTTCAAGGGCTTGTTGATGATGAAGCCAACGGAACCTTCTTCGTTGTGATCAGCCAACAGGATCACAGATCTGTTAAATGAAAGATCACCTATTATCGAAGGTTCTGCTATAAGCAAATGTCCTTTTTTTAGTTTGTCTGATATCATTATTGCTGAAAATTTATTAAATTTAATCATAAAAATCTGAACCGCCCAAAAAAAACTTGCGATTTTTATAAAAAAAAAGTCTTCCGGTAGGGAAGACTTTAATTTATATCTGGTAATGAATTAGTTCATACCACCTTCTAATTCAGCTCCTGCTTTAAATTTAACTACTTTTTTAGCAGCAATTTTAATTGTAGCACCTGTTTGTGGGTTTCTTCCGTCTCTTGCAGCTCTGTCAGATACAGACCAAGATCCAAAACCTACTAGAGAAACTCTACCACCTTTTTTCAAAGTAGCTCCTACGTTGTTTAAAAAAGACTCTAAAGCTAATTTCGCAGCTGCTTTTGAAATTCCTGCGTCTGCAGCGATAGCATCGATTAATTCTGATTTGTTCATAATAATAGTTATTAATTGTTGGTTAAACATTATGTTACTTATAACAAATTTAATAGGAATTCCTTACTGTGCAAGACTTTTCGAATGTTTTTCATTGATTTGTTGATAACTCGGTTGTTTTGTTGATAAACTAAGTTGTTTTTTTCAAAATTTCGCTCAAATCAGTATTGACGCAACCTCAGCAAGCTTTGGCATTTTTAGAAAATGCCATTCCGTTTAAAAATTCCTGGGCCGTCATTTTTTTCTTTCCGGGAAACTGCAGGCTTATGATTTGGATAAATCCACCCTCTGCCGCCACTTTCAGTTCTTTTTTGGTAGCCACGATTTGTCCTGTGTTTAAAGTATGGCTTTCCGGGATTATTTTTGCCTCATAGACCTTCACATTCCATTCCTGGTCATTGTCTTTGAAGAAACACCAGGAGGCAGGATAAGGCGAAAGCCCCCTGATCAGGTTATGGATTTCTTCAATTGGTTTGTTCCAGTCGATCTTGCAATTGTCGCGGTCTAATTTATAAGCCGTTTTTATTTCAGGACTGTCGGTTTGAATTGTGGTGGCAACATTCCCTTTTTCAATCAAGGCAAGGGTTTCCACAACCGTTTTGCTTCCCAGGTCCATCAGTCGGTCGTGCAATGTTCCGGCATTTTCATCTTCAGGAATTGCAATTTCCGAATTCAGGATCATCGCTCCCGTATCGATCTTGTCGTCAATAAAGAAAGTCGTGACGCCGGTTTTGGTTTCGCCATTGATGATGGCCCAGTTGATCGGAGCGGCACCACGATAATCAGGCAGGAGCGAGGCATGAAGGTTGAACGTTCCCAATGCGGGCATTTCCCAGACTGCTTTCGGCAACATCCTGAAGGCAACCACCACCTGCAGGTTCGCATCCAAGGCCTTCAATTCCGAAAGGAAATCTTCATTCTTCAAATTCGTGGGCTGCAAGAGCTTCAGGTTGTTTTCCAGGGCATATTCCTTCACGGCCGAATATTTTATTTTCTGGCCACGTCCTGCAGGCTTGTCGGGAGCGGTAATTACGCCAACCACTTCATATTTATTTTTGATGATGGTATCCAGGATGCCAACGGCAAATTCCGGCGTTCCCATAAAAACGATTCTTAGTGTATTCATTGTATGTTTAAACTGTATTTATTGTTGGATGTGATCTTGATGACGTCATTGTCCAGGAGTTCCCGAAGTGCAAAGATAACATCGTCTGTGGAATCCTGCGTACTGTTTTGAATCTCCCTGGAACTCAGCGATTGATTCCGCAAAAGGAATTTTATTTTTTCAGCCAGGGTCAGGACATTGGATGCTTTCTTGTTCAACGTGATGCAGTAGGAGCAGATCCCGCAATTCTCGGCTTTTTCTTCTCCGAAATAGTCCAGGATGATGCCTGATTTGCATTTTTCCTTGTCCGTTGCATAATATAGGACCGATTTCAACTGCTCTTTCTTCAGGTGGTTCTGGTTGTCAAGGTATTTTGAAACCCGGTTGATGGTGCGCTCGTCTTCTCGGACTTCATTGAAGAGCAAGGTGGCGTCATTGTTTCTTGCAGTATAATCGATGATTTCCTTTTGCTTCAATTTCTGGAGCACCTTCAAGACCACCTCCTCCGTAGTCTTTGATTTTTTTGCGATGAGCGGGATATTCAAGGGAGTCGCGACATCGTAAATTCCTGGATAAGTGCGGAGCATTGCGAGCAGGATTTCTTCATCCGCAGGATTCAGGCTCATGTAGCGTATGATTTCTTTCGACGGGATAATAAACTGGACCGTGATCTTCTCCGAAAATTCCTGTGACAGCGAGATGATTCCCTGCCGGTCCAGGAACTGCATGGCATTGAAGGTTTTCAGGATCGGAAACTGGTACTGCACGCAAAAATGGTTCAGGTTGAACGAAAAAACCTCGTTGATTCCTTCGCCATAGGCAATCTGGAAATAATTGCACAGCTTCACATACATCTTCTTCAGGAAATCCTTGTCGGGCAGGACATCGATAAATTGGCTTTTTGCCTGGATCACGCTCGACTGGCTGCTTAGCAAGACGGCATATGCTTTTTCGCCATTTCTTCCGCACCGTCCCGCTTCCTGGTAATAGTTTTCCAGGTTTTCCGGAAGCTGTATATGGATCACCGTCTTTACATTCGCTTTGTCAATGCCCATTCCGAAGGCATTTGTAGCCACGATCACCTGCGCTTCCTCATTCATCCAGAGCTGCATATTCTTGTTCTTTTCCCTCGAATCCAGGCCTCCGTGGTAGAAAGTAGCCTTGAAACCCAGCGTTTGCAATTGTGACGATACATCCAGGCACGATTTCCGGTTCCGCACATAGACGATGGAAGGTTCCGGATTCTTCTTCAGGATTTGCTCGATGCGAAACAATTTGTCTTCCACGTCAAAAACCATGTAGGCAATATTGTCCCGTGCAAATGATTTCTGGAATACGGCAGGACTTTCCAGGCCCAGTTGCGTCACGATATCCTCTTTGACCCTTTTGGTGGCCGAAGCCGTCAGGGCCAGGAAAGGAATTTTCGGGAAATGCGTCTTCAAGTTCGAGATCTTTAAATAAGCCGGCCTGAAATCGTGGCCCCATTGCGACACGCAATGTGCTTCATCAATTGCAATAAGGTTGATGGGAAGGTTTTTGATGCGCTCCAGGATCCAGTCCGACTGCAATCGCTCAGGCGACAGGTAGAGGAATTTATAATTCCCGAACTGGCAATTGTCCAGGAGCGCGATCATCTCGTCCGATTGGATGCCGCCCGTCAGGGCGATGGCCTTGATGTTGCGCTTCTGCAAGTTCGCCACTTGATCCTTCATAAGTGCCACCAAAGGCGAAACTACGAGGCAGATCCCATCTTTCATCATCCCCGGAACCTGGAAGCAGATCGACTTCCCGCCACCCGTTGGCAACAAGGCAAACGTATCTTTCCCATCCAGGACCGAGGCAACAACCTCACCCTGGACAGACCGGAAAGTGTCGTGGTTCCAATATTTTTGAAGGATAGAAAGCGGGGTGTCCATAGTTGTCAGTTGTCAGTTTCCGGTTGTCAGTTTAAATGCTAAATTTACAAAACTTACCACAATAATAAGCAACCTGTAACCCGGAACCTACAACCTTGAACCAATTCGTTCCAGGATAAAATCAATCCTTCCCTCAACTGTATCTTTCGGTACCTCAATCAAGTTGTAGCCATATTTTTCATACGTTTCAGTCAGGTGGTTGTAGAGGAGCTTTGCCTGTTCGTAATTTTCGTAACGCTCGTCATCACTCGTATAGATTTCCTCCCAGGGCGGAAGGATAAAGATTTTTGTGTAGATATTGTCGCGGCAGGCACTGTCAAAATGCGTCGGATAGCTGTCGCCAATATAATGCATATAGGCCAGGACATCGGGAATTCCGCGATCCAGGAATACATTCTCGTGCGGCTCGTCCAGTGCATTTTTATATTGTTTCACCCGGCCTTCCAATAAAAGCTCGCTGAAAAGCAACGGATTCTCAAGAAACAATTGCTCGATTCCCTGTTTTTTGGCCTCCATCGTAACCTCGCGCGAAATCTCCGGATAGCAGCAAAAGCCTTTGGCAATCAACCCGTCAATGATAGTAGTCTTGCCCGTTCCGGGTCCGCCGATGATGACAATTATTTCTTTCTGCATTTTTTTGAAATAAGGGGCAAACTTACCCAAATATTTCGAGATATTAAAAAGTATTTCCCTGTGCTTTTAATTTTTAAAGCCACACTGGCGATAGCGAACCGGTGAAGCAATAGTCAGGGCAAAGAATAAGCCCGTGTTCCTGCTTTCCGTTCCAATCTTTTTGTTCCAAACCAAGGAACAAAAAGGATTTCCTCTTCAAACACGCAGTGTTCACCGAACACTTGTGAAAATTAAGTGTAATGTGAGGTAATCAGGGCTATGGGAGTTTCCATTTTCCCTTAGAATCGGATGCAATCAGGACTTTGTTAGGGTCACTCTACTCCTGCAAGGTCTTTTTCGACCTTGTAGGTGTGAATCTGAAAAACGGCTAGGATGGAAAAAACCTTGCACCACTAAACCGTAAAGCCTGACAGATTCTTACAATCTGTCAGGCTTTACGTAATAGCAATCCATATCCGGCTATTTGATAAATTTAAAAGCCTCTTGATGATTCAATTTTAATAGATATACACCTTCGCTGAACGAACTTATGTCTATTGAGTTTTCATTTGCAGAAACTTGCTTGGTAAGCAGTAGTTGTCCGGATATGGTATATACAGCTGCCGTTTGGTCGCTTTCCAATCCGATGACATTCAGATCTGTTTTGGAATTATAGATCGCGATGGCCTTTGCAGCTATGCCAAATTCGTTCGCAGCCAAACTGGCGTCCTGTACCGTAACTACTCTTCCTTGATTCTGCAAGGTCATGTAAAGTTTGTCTCCAATCAAGACAACATCCCGGAAGTTGGCATTAAAAGGTATTCCATTATTGCTGTCCTGATAGATAGTATTTTTAGCAACTGGGGTTGAGGTAGAAGTAACGTCAAGTTGTCTTGTTTTAATCAAGTTCCCTTCGGCAGTAAACAAGGCATTGGCACTCACGAAAACACCTTTGTTGAAACTAAGGCCGGTAAGGAGTTCTGTCGCCGTTGCTGCACTGCTTGTCACATCATAGCTGAAAATCTTACTATGGCCGCCAACCGATACAAGCAGATTGTTGCCATGAAAAGCCATATCGCTTGCTTCCTTGTCGGTAGTCAGGTTGCTGATAACAACTGTCGCAACAGGAGTTGGCACGGAAGTGTCTATCTTATACACTTGAACGGTAAAATTGTCCTCCTCGTCTGGATCCGTTTCCGATGAAAAATAGACAATACTATTCTTGATTGCCAAAGAGGAAACATACTGTGTCGTCGAGTAGATTACGCTTGGAGGAGTGGCTGGATTGGTCAGGTCAAGCGCTATGATCCTGCAGCCTATGAATGCATCATTGGCCTCTACATAATTTTCTTCTGAAACATAAAGCGTGGTGCCCTCGATGGCGAGATTGCTCATATAGAAATCTGTTGCAGGACTGTAAAGCAAGGTTGCAGCAGGCGTGGCAAGCTCGGTATCAATCTGGTATAGATTTTTAGGACCCTGCACATACAGCATGGTACCCTGGTTGATGATTCCCGAAGGCTCGATTAAATTCGACAAGTAGCTTGTGGCTTCTTGTTGGGAGTAGGAAACAGAAAAAAGGGCAATGCTCAAGAAAGCGGAGAGTAGTTTTGTTTTCATAGGGGATGATTTTTTTGTTAAGGTTTTTAAGAAACAAATGTATAGGTCCACGTAGCTTCAAACAATACCTATAAGTGGGTATTTTATAGTAAGCGGGGCTTGATGCTGAGGTTTCTTTTTTACTTGGAGTGAACTTGAGGATGTTACATCACCCTCCTGCAAGATCTTTTGTGACCTTGTAGGTGTGACTTGAAACCTGTTGGGTATTTCTCGGATTGAAATGCGGACAACTATATGTTTATGGAGGTATTTCCATTATTTAATTGATCCATAAGATTCCTGATTTTATTGTAAAAAATAGTATTGGTAGGAGCAAGATTACGCAGCCATTTCCTTTTCTTGATGAGAAACTTTTGGAACGATGGCTTGTGTAATGTCCTTGAACATAAGTTCCGTCTTTTTTAAAATAACCTTTTCGATAGGCCATAATTCTAACAATTAAATATTTTTCCAAACATAAGGCACATTCTGTATACTCCCTTACGGTTTTCCGTAAAGGCTGAAAAGGATCGGTTTTATAGCTGTTCACCTAAACTTCTGTTAAGGTTTATGCAAAAGCGAAAACGTTTTCAGTGAAAAATCCTACCTTTAAGAAGCTATAAAAAGAGTTGCTATAAATTATTAATTAAAAACAGTTACTATGAAAAATGCAGGCCTACTATTATGTACAGTAATTTTTGCCCTCTCTTCGGGAAGAAGTCATGCGCAGGAGTTCTACATCCGGGGTGGTGGTGGATATTCGATGGAAAACGCAAGTACCGAATTCAACAATGCCGATCCCAACGGACTTACGATGATTCGCCAATCAACCGACATTACGGTAAATCCTGACGGTTCTGCCAATGTGAAATCCCTTAACGGTACACTTGGAAGTGGTTTTAAAGGAACGCTTACTTTCGGGTACATGTTCAATCAATACATTGGTGCCGAGATGGGCTTCAACTATTTCACAGGGGAGGAAAAAACCATCGGAAAGCTCAACAGTCCCCTAATGCGCTCTGAAGCCAAAGCCTATCTTGAGGGATTGGATGTAATGCCGGCTATTTTCCTGACCCCCGGTTTTGCCAAGCTTAACCCTTATGCAAGGCTCGGGCTGTTGATTCCGGTAGCAGGCAAGCTCTACATCGACAGCCAGGCCTATGCTCCGGATGCAGGCGGACCGGATGTAGACATCAACGTGAAAGCCAAGACCGAAGTGGAATCGCGTTTCAGCGTTGGTTTTGCAGGAGCATTGGGTGTATCGTATCCAATTTCACCAAAATTCCAGATCTTCGGCGAGGTGGAGATGAAAAGCTTGAGCATCAAGAGCAAGTCGGCCGAGATCAAGGAATATGAAACCACGGCAATAACGCCAGCCGGTACTTCATTGGTACCGGGGCAGCAACTTGCCGACTTGCCAAGGAACGAAACCCACTTCGAGTTTGAAGACAGTTATACTGAAGGTGCAGAAGACCCTGCGAAGGCACGAAAAATACCAACCCAGTATGTAAATGCCAGCGGTCTTGGATTTAATTTTGGAGTACGATACAGTTTCGGAAAATGAAAAAGCTAATCTACATCAGTATGATGTTGGTCTTTTCGATAGTTCAGACCAGCCAGGCCCAGAGTATTGTGGGCAAGTGGAAAACCATAGACGATGAAACAGGCGAAGCTAAATCGGTTGTGGAGATCTATGAGGAAAATGGGAAGGTGTACGGCAAGATAATCACGATTTTCGACAAGGCCAAGGAAAACAACCTGTGCGACAAATGTGAAGGCGTCAGGAAGAACAAGCCCGTAAAAGGGATGGTGATCCTGGAAGGTGCCAAAAAGGACGGATCAAGTTGGGAAGGCGGAACAATCCTGGACCCCACAAAAGGAAAAGTCTACAAGTGCACCTTGAGTCTCGAAAACAAGGACAAGCTGAAACTCCGTGGCTATGTGGGGATTTCCCTTCTGGGAAGGACCCAGTATTGGGAACGGGTGAAATAATGGATTGATTTAAAAGTAAAATGAGCTCGAAATATCGGGCTCATCTTTTTTAGGACAAGGAAGCAAATCGGTCTTCAATGGCATACAGCCACTTCTTCCTTTTTTCGTCCGATACCATCTTTACGCCATTAAAACTGATCCATTTCCTGTTCTTGTAGCCGATTTTCCAGAAGGTTCCCAGCAGCATTGCTTTTTGGATGGCATTCCCAAAGATCCCCCAGTACAAGAGTTTGGGCGTGTTCATTGTAGTGATCATTGTTACGCCTTTGAGCTTGGTCCACAAGGGTTTCATCCTGGTATTGCTCTTGTTGGTATAGTCATACGCAATCCCTGGAAAGATTACTTTGTCAATAAAACCTTTCGTCAGGGCAGGCATCAGCTCCCACCAGATAGGGAAGATGAAGACCAGGTGATCCGCCTGTTCAATCCGGGTTTTGTAGCCCAGAACTTGCGGATCTATGGCATTCTTGTCCCTGAAGGCTTTTAAATCTGCCGCAGTCATTACAGGATTGAATTTTTCCCTGTCAAGATGGATCAGGTCAATTTCGTGGTTGTCTTTTTCGAGTCCGGCCGTCACGGCATTCAGGATGGCAGTGCAAAAACTGCCGTCATAGGGATGATTAAAAACGATTGCGATCTTCATTTTATGTTGTTTACGATGTACAGCACAAAAGTCGATAGCAGGAAAGCGTCCGGCGATAACAATTGTAAAGAAATGCCTATCGCCTGTTCCGGATGCGGCTCAGGGAAACAGGAGTGATGCCCAGGAAAGAAGCAATATAATGTTGCGGGACCCGCTGTAAGATCTTGGGATTGTGCTCCAGCAATTCCTTGTAGCGCTTTTCAGGATTGTCCTTGATGCGCGAAAGGAAAAGTTTCTGGTAGAACACCAGCCGTTGGAAGGTATAGGTTTCTACCTGCTGCTTGATTGCCGGAGAAGTATCCAGGACCATCTGGAAATCCCTTTTGGAAATGGAATGAACGATGCAAGGCTCAATGCTCTCAATGGTAAAGAGGCTTGGCTGGCCGGTGATAAAACTCTCGATAGAGGAGACACCCTCTCCTTCAAAGAAAAACTGGAAGGTGACGTCCTTGCCGTTATTATTGAAGCAGACCCTGAGGCATCCTTTTTCAATATAGAATGCCCTTTTGGAGATGGCCCCTTCCTCAAGTAAGATGGTTTTTGCAGTCAGTTCCTCCCGCTTGAAAAGAGGTCTGAACGGATCCCATTCTGGATTGTCGTTGATGAAATTAGGGCTCATTTTGCAAGTTTTAAGATAAGTTCATTGTTTTACGGTCATAGTGATTTGCAACCATTTACTTTGAAATAGAGTTCAGAGAGAGATTTCAAAAAACTGTCAGGTCTGTTAAAAAGACACATTCACTTGATTCTTTTATCGTTTTAGAGGTATTATTATGAACGCTGATCAAATATAAGCAATAATGGTATCCATAAACGGTTAAACCGACGCAGCATTAAAAAAAAATTCTGCAAGCAATACAGCTTGCGCCTATCTGTCCCTTAGGGACTGCCTGCTTGTAGAAAAATGATTGGAAAAAAAACAAGCTCCGTAGCCCCGAATTGAGTTTTGGAAGGAAGGCGGGAACAAGGATTAGTATGCCAGCCAACCGATCCGCTCCTGAAATTCTTAAACTGCAAAACGAAATTGGTAAATCAAAAAAATGTATATTTGCTGTTTATTTTTAATGAAAGATGGACAAGAAGACGGAAGAATTTTATGAAAGGCTGAAGACCGAGCTGGACAACAGCAATACATGGCCGGCCGAATACTTATTTAAATTTATCGTGCCTACTGACGACCAGAAGATTGAAGCGGTGAAAAACGCATTCGACTGTATGGGTGCCGTGATCAAGACGACACAATCCAAGACGGCAAAATTCACCAGCCTTTCGGTTGACGTACAGATGAAAAGTGCCCAGGAAATCGTTGACAAGTACATTGAAGTTTCTACAATCGAAGGTATTGTTTCCCTATAAATATGACTGAAAAATATATAAAAGAAAATGCGAATGACGTGGTGTTCAATTTGGAATACAATTCTGAAAGGCAGCATCTGATCATTCCGGAATACGGTCGCCATCTGCAAAAATTGATCGACCAGGCTACTATCATCGAGGACAGGGAGCAGCGCAACAAAGCAGCCAAATACATTATCCAGGTAATGGGGACCTTGAACCCGCATTTGCGTGACGTGCCGGATTTCCAGCACAAGCTTTGGGACCAGATCTTCATCATGTCGGATTTTAGACTGGATGTGGATTCGCCTTATCCGATTCCCTCACGGGAAGTCTTGCAATTGAGGCCGGACCCGTTGAAGTATCCGCAGAATTTCCCGAAGTACCGTTTCTACGGCAACAACATCAAGTACATGATCGATGTGGCCAACAGATGGGAGGAAAGCGAGTTGAAGAGCGCCCTGATAAAAGTGATTGCCAACCATATGAAAAAGTCCTACCTGAGCTGGAACAAGGACACGGTGAAGGACGATGTGATTTTCGAACACCTGTATGAATTGTCAGGAGGGAAGATCAACATGCTGGGAAGCACCGAAGAGCTGCTGAATACGACCGACTTGATGAGGACGAACCAAAGGATGTCCAATAAGATTACACCGGCGAGCGCTCAGAAACCAAAAATAATGAAGAAGGGGAAGCCGAATAACCCGATTCATAAAAATCAGAACAGAAAACCTTAAGTCGTTATGGGTTATGGATGTTACAGGAGCTGCATCAGTGGCTGCTTGTAATTCATATCTCGGAAACTTCACTTATAACATATAATTCATAACTCATAACTAAAAAAATGGGAGTTTTTAAAATCGAAGGTGGTATCCGCTTGAAAGGAGATATTACGCCACAGGGAGCAAAAAATGAAGCATTACAGATCTTGTGTGCGGTACTTTTGACTCCGGAGAAAGTCACAATCAATAACATTCCGGATATTATTGATGTCAATAAGCTGATTACATTGCTGGGGAATCTTGGTGTCAAGATCCAAAGGAATGAAAGAGGTTCCATTACCTTCCAATCGGATGAGGTAAATGTGGGCTACCTTGAAACAGAAGCCTTCAAGAAGGAAGGTGGCTCGTTGAGAGGATCGATTATGATCGTGGGACCGCTTCTGGCCCGTTTCGGAAAAGGATACATTCCAAAACCAGGAGGAGACAAGATTGGAAGAAGAAGGTTGGATACGCATTTTGAAGGGTTTATCAACCTAGGTGCGAAGTTCAGATACAACAGGGAAGACCATTTCTATGGAGTGGAAACACCAGAAGGAGGATTGAAGGGAACCAATATGCTCTTGGACGAGGCTTCAGTGACCGGAACGGCAAACATTGTGATGGCTGCGGTTTTGGCAAAAGGAGTCACGACCATCTATAACGCTGCCTGTGAACCATACTTGCAGCAATTGTGCAAGATGTTGAATTCAATGGGGGCAAAAATAACAGGAGTTGGATCCAACTTGTTGACCATTGAAGGGGTTGAAAGCCTTGAAGGTTGCACGCACAGGATTCTTCCGGATATGATTGAAATTGGTTCTTGGATCGGTCTTGCGGCCATGACAAGAAGCGAGATCACGATCAAGAATGTAAGCTGGGACAACCTTGGGGTGATTCCAAATACATTCAGGAAACTAGGAATTACACTTGAAAGAAGGGGTGACGATATTTATATTCCGGAACATAAGGACGGATATGAAATCAAGACCGATATCGACGGTTCAATCCTTACGGTTGCAGATGCTCCGTGGCCTGGATTTACACCTGATTTGTTGAGCATCGTCTTGGTAGTGGCAACACAGGCAAAAGGAGATGTGCTGATCCACCAGAAGATGTTTGAAAGCCGTTTGTTCTTCGTGGACAAATTGATCGACATGGGAGCAAAGATCATGTTGTGCGACCCGCACAGGGCGGTAGTGATGGGACATAATTTCGAATCGCAATTGAAAGCTACCGTGATGTCTTCACCGGACATCCGTGCAGGAATCTCGTTGCTGATAGCTGCCCTTTCCGCAAAAGGAACAAGCACCATCCAGAACATCGAGCAGATTGACAGGGGATATGAAAATATAGACGAACGATTGAGGGCTTTGGGAGCCAATATCGTAAGAGAATAGTCCGGCAATATAGGATTTAGGATGCCCCCAAAGAGTGAGATACTGTTTGGGGGCATTTTTTATATAGGATACTGAAAGGATGTCACTTTACCATTCATCAGGCATTATACCAATCGGAACAGCTCCGTTTAAGCTGATGTAATAAAAAAACTCCACGTTTTTAGGCGCAGGCTGAATCAGTGTAAGCAAACATTCCTGAACTGTTTTCTGTTACATCCATCTCTATAATATATTGCGTCTTTCGTAAAATAACCAATAGTTTAAATCTTGCTTATGCCTATGCAAACTAAAATTTTAGGAAACAAATGTAACTGCAAGCGGAATAATATAAACTATTTTTATAAAAACATAACAGTAGTTAGGGTCGTTGCTTTTATTTTTGCACAATGAATCGTATGACAGAAGAAACAATAGTGTTGACTACAATTTCAATGAAAATAGATGCCCTGGAAGCCGTCCTAAATATTCAGCAATTAGAAGAATATCGAAAAATACTCAAGGTCAAGAAAAACAACTTCATTACCGTTTGGAGTAAATATTTGTCAAAGGAAAAGCTCCAGGAAGCCTTGGCAAGTTTTGAGGTGTAAAGGTTTTTAAAATAAGATACCTTGTTTCAGTTAGATGCTGTACCTTGTTTCCATAAAAAAGTAAACCCTTTCTAATCGGACTTCTATCGTATATCGTAATCCAAATAATCTAATGATCGGTTTCCGCAAAATTGTCATTTCGACGCAGGAAAAATCCCCTTCAGCTGCGGACATTTCGCTAATGCACATCCAAATTGGTATGATACTGTTGCATACGAACTTAGGATACAGAAAAATTACATGATCCTGCTACTCAAGTAGCCTTTTCATCAATGCGTTCTATGATCTTTAACACATCCGATTTTGATTTCTCATCCGGACTTCGAATATAGGAATTCACGATCTTCAAGAGGTTGCTGATCTCACCGACAGTCTTTGGATGCATCAGGAATCCGGCACTCATCATTATGGAAAATTTTAGACCTGTCAGGTTCAAATGATCGGGCTGTTCGATCAATTCCTTCAGCAAGGGTAATAATGTGTTTTTCATATTGATCTGATAAGGTTGTACTTTAATGCAAATCTGATATTTCTTACTGCAATATAGTCATTTTTTTAATAGTAATATTGGTTATATGATAATTTTGTTCTTCCTTAAAAGTTTTAATGCAATGATTTTAAGTAATGTAGTGTAATTTCTCAATGCAGTCAGCCCTCCTGGGGTCGCTTTCCAGCCCTGTTTTGAAATAGTTTTGTGGAAGAGTTATTTCATAAATAGGAGACAGGACAAAAACATTCTTCTTGCTGGTGCGAGCATCTTGCTCGTACTCAACTCATTTGATAGGATTCCTGTGCAACGTCAAGGTATAGGTCTTGGCAGGTTCGTCAATTTCGATGAGCTGGAACCTATGGTTCGTTTTTCCGCAAGAATCCGCGTTTCATAAACAAAAGAAAACAAGATGCCCATCATCGACAGGCATCCCATTTAAATCCAGCAAATCCCTTATAGTTCTTCAACACGAAGTAGGTGCAGGACATTATAAGACTGGTCGTGCAAGGAATAGTGCTCCCCGTTGAGTTCTTGTAAGAAGGAAATATGCAGCAGCCAGAACGTGAAACCATTGCCTGTTGGCAAAGTGCTGGGGCTGAGCGAGAGATCGGTAGGAGTCCTATCCAGGGGAAGCAGCTCAACAGGACTGTAATGCATGACCGTGGTTCCAAGTTCAAAATCAACATTCAGTAGTGCCGTCCTGAAGGAAACGTGCGTGGCACTTTCAGGATGTCGCAGCATGGTCGCGGGTACGAAGGAGGAAAGTTCAAAAAGATGGTTGGCTTTCAGCGTATAAGGGCAGGAAAGTACCGAGTCCAGTGGTGACTTCGCATTGAAATCAAACCCGTTGAGCAAAGCCTTCCCTTCGGGAGTCAGCAGGCCTTTGCCTACGGTCCGCTGCCCCCTTGCAGCGTCAGGGTCGCAATTCTTGACCTTCGCAAGTACAGAGGTCAGCCTGGCGCTCACCTCTGGATCCCGTGCATTCTTGAGCAACAGCGAAGCGCCCCCTCGTACAAGCATTCCAGCCCTGGCTACAGCTCCAAATTCGCTATAGTTCTCCCTGGTCCGTGCAAAGGCAGGGTCGAGAAGGATGCGCTCCCTGGGAATTGAGGTTTTTCTTTTCACATAGTGTTTTCCATTTTTTAACTTGTAGAAGGTAAGCTCCCCGAGCGTGCCTTCGATGATAAAGATGCTTTTAAATTTTGCCATGATAGTGGTTTTTTGGATTAAACAATACGGTAAATATAAAAAGTAATCATAAACGTCTGACACATAAGTATTAAGACGTGTCCTTTTTGACCTATAATGTCCACATTTGTCCTATTTTGTGCCCGAATAATTTTAAAAATCGATTCAAAGCACCCATAATCTCTTGAATCAGCAGAAATAACGCAAAAGAAACAGGCAGATTGGCATAGTAATACTCTGGTGATAGAGTAAGGCTAAAGTATGTTTAAAGTATAGTTGGAGTATACTTAGAGTATGGTTAAGGTACGCCTGGAGTAATATTGATGCAGCAATAAGAATACACTAAGAGTACCAGACCTCCAGCCTTCCACCTTCCAACTCCCATCTCCCATCTTCCACCTTCCAACTCCCATCTTCCTCTCGCATCTCCCAAATCTTTCCATCAAAATCTCCAATCTTCTCCCTACCTTTGCGCACTAATTTTTGAAACCGTGAATTTACAGCAGTACACTCGAGAGTTTTCCTATAATCTTAAACTGGCCTATCCCATCATCCTCGGAATGATCGGCCACACGCTGGTAGGAATCGTCGACAACATAATGGTAGGGAAGCTGGGTCCAACCGAATTGGCTGCCGTTTCCTTGGGCAACAGCTTTATTTTCATTGCTATGTCGTTTGGTATTGGCTTTTCAACTGCCATAACTCCCCTGATAGCAGAAGCCGATGGGCAGAAAGATCTTGAGAAAGGACGAAATGTGTTCCATCACGGTTTGCTATTATGTACCATCTTGGGAATATCCCTCTTCACGATCATCTTCTTTGCAAAGCCCATCATTTCTTTTATGGGTCAGCCCCAGGAAGTGGTCGACATGGCAAAGCCTTTTCTGGATATCGTAGCCTTTTCGTTGATACCCTTGGTAATCTTTCAAGGTTACAAGCAATTTGCGGATGGAAAATCAGAAACCAAATACGCGATGTGGGCCAATCTTTTGTGCAACGTCGTGCACATCATCATCAATTATTTCCTGATCTACGGTGTCTGGATCTTCCCGAAGATGGGCATTGTGGGAGCGGCCATTGGTACGGTACTTTCAAGAATCATTATGGTGGTCTATATGCACTATGCTTTAAGAAACAAGGAAAAGTTCGTCCCGTATTTTGAGAATTTCAGTTTTGGCGGGATCAAGAAATCAGTGATCAGGCGAATAGTAAGCCTTGGTTTGCCATCGTCCCTGCAGATGTTTTTTGAGGTCGCCTTGTTTACCGGTGCCATTTGGCTTTCAGGTATTTTAGGGACTACCAGTCAGGCGGCCAACCAGATAGCGTTGAGCTTGGCTTCGCTGACGTTTATGTTTGCCATGGGAATGAGTGTTGCGGCTATGGTTCGCGTAGGTAATCAGAAAGGATTGATGGATTATAAGAAACTTCAGGTTGTGGCACGCTCGATCTTCCTATTGGCTATCCTGTTGGAGGTCGTTTTTGCTGCTATCTTTGTAATATTCCACCAACACCTGCCGGCACTTTTCGTGAATATGGAAAATACCGCCCACATAAAAGATACCGGAGAAGTAATCTATATTGCTTCACAATTACTGCTTGTAGCTGCAGTATTCCAAATCACCGATGGCTTGCAGGTTGTGGTGCTGGGCGCATTGAGGGGACTGCAGGACGTAAAGGTGCCGATGTACATTACCTTTGTATCGTATTGGGTAATCGGTTTTCCGATTTCCATCTATTTGGGATTGTACACCGAACTGAAAGCAGTGGGTATTTGGATCGGATTGCTGGCCGGATTGACCGCAGCCGCAATATTTTTGTATATTCGCTTTGAAAACCTGACTCGGAAGATGATCAAAGCGCAGGAGCTTTCAGCTGTCGGCAAACAGCAAGAAGAAATAATAATAACCTATAACACTCAGATTTAGATCGGTAAGTATTCTGATTTCTAATTTCTGACTTCTAAAATCTAACTCAAAATGGAATTACCAAAATTTTTACTAGGCGACAATACCGATTTCCCGGAAGATATCTTCATCATCCACTTGGATTACCCGCGTTTCATCATCAACCTTAAAGATGATGAGGTAGAATTCCTGGAAGAAGACGAAGACTTGGACGAGGCAGAACTTAATGCCGAAATGGAAAGCCTGATTACGCAGGCAAATGCGTTCTACGATAGGGAAGTGGCACGATACGAGGAGTAATTAGTGTGGAGTCTTTGCTGAGAGTAAGCAGTTTTTAACTGTTGCAGTAGGCATAAAGGCTTTGCGAGAGCTTGTGCATTGACAGGCTTATATACTATCACAATCACTTTTAATCCTGTTTGAGCTCGACTTATGAATGTTCAGGTTTCCAAGAATTTTAAAAAGAGGACAGGCAAGGCTATTTTTGCCATTGTCTTGTTCATCATTGTTTATATCGCTTTGTTGTCATTGTCAATTGCTTTGACTGCTTTATGTGTTGTTGGAGGTTTTATGCTGATCATTGCCAAACCAATGTTGCTGACGATAGGAGTAGGTATCGGTTTGGCCAGCTTGGGTTTTTTCATTCTCTTCTTCCTGTTCAAGTTCTTGTTCAAGAAGCATAAGATTGACCGAAGTCATCTTACGGAGATTACGGCAGTTGATGAACCAAAGCTGTTTCAATTTATTGAAGAAATCGTAAAGGAGGTAGAAACTGACTTCCCACAAAAAGTGTATCTTTCAAGCGATGTGAATGCCAGCGTGTTTTATAACTCGAGCTTTTGGAGCATGTTTTTTCCTATCCGCAAGAATCTGCAAATAGGGATGGGACTAGTAAATACGGTCTCGGAACAAGAATTTAAAGCGATCTTGGCACATGAATTTGGACATTTCTCACAACGAAGTATGAAAGTAGGAAGCTATGTTTACAATGTAAATCAGGTTATTTTTAACATGATTTATGAAAATGAATCGTTCGATAATATGATCCAGAAATGGGCTAATATCAGTGGATACTTTTCATTATTTGTAGCGCTTGCAGTAAATATAATTAAAGGAATCCAGTGGATACTCCGCAAGATGTATGATTTTGTGAATGTAAGCTATATGGCACTTTCTAGAGAAATGGAGTTTCATGCTGATGAAGTTGCTGCAAATGTAGCGGGCTATCTGCCTCTTAAGGAATCGCTGTTAAGAATGGATTTGGCACAGCATTCCTATAATGATGTTTTGAACTTTTATGGAAATAGGATTACGGATAATTTAAAAAGTCGAAATGTTTACAGCGAGCAAATGTTTGTAATGCACTTTATAGCAGGTGAAAACAGGATGGAGTTGAAAAACAATCTGCCCTTTGTTACTGCTTCGGACTTAAAGAAAATCAATAAATCCAAACTTAATATAAAAGACCAATGGGCTTCTCATCCGAGTGACGATGAAAGGATTGCGGCGTTGGAAAAGCTAAATATCATTAAAGAGCATCCAAAAAATGGACCAGCAAAAGCTTTGTTTGCAAACGCAGAAGCTATTGAGGAAGAATCTACCCAAAGGCTGTTTTCAGAAATCGTATACGAAGGGAACGTATCAATTGTTGAAGTGGAGAAATTTGAAAACGCTTATACCGAATCATATTATAAGAACTGTTTTCCAAAAATCTATAATGGTTACTATGACAGCAAGAATCCAGCAAAGGAGCATTCCAGCGATGTAAAAGATACCAATGCTACTATAGATAGCCTTTTCAGTACTGAACAAGTGGATAAGATTTATGAACTGATTGCTTTGGCAAATGACATTCAAGCTTTAGAAAATATTGCCGAAGGCTTGTATTCAATCAAATCTTTTGATTATGATGGTCAAAAATTTACAAAAAAAGAAGCAAGGAATCTGGTGGCTGTTTTAGAAGCTGAAGTGGAAGTTGTAAAGCGTGATATTGCCATCAATGATAGTAAAATCTATCACTTTTTTATATATAAGGCATTGGCGAATGGAACAGAGATAACGCTTGGAGAGAAGTATGGAAATTTTTTCAGTGTTGATACAGATCACGACAGGAGGTCAGAACTTTATGGAAACATAGTTGAGGCTACCCGCTTTGTAAGTGAAGTAACTCCTGTGGAAAAAATAGAAAGCAATTTTAAAGCACTTGTGGCATTAGAATCCAAGATAAAGGTTGAGATGGGATTGCTATTGGAAAACAAAGAAATTCAGTCGGAGATTACTGAAGTAATGCGACAAAACATGGAAAAGTACCTTTCTGTAGAATTTGTTTATTTTGGCAATGGCTCGTATTATGACGATAACCTCCAAATATTTTTTGGAGCTGTAAACGACTTTAATTATTTGTTGTCCAGGATTTATTTTTTGTCAAAGAAGGAGTTGTTGGAGTTTCAAGCAGCACAGCTCTAAATAAGGCTATTTCTTGAAATAACGTTCCAGCAAGATACTGGCAGCTGCAAAAGGTGATACTTCATTGTTTTGCACTGCTTTTTTGTTTTCTTCCAACAATACTTCAATTTCAGGATGGTTGAAGAAGTTGTTCTTGAGCTGTTCGTTGATGGTTTCGAGCATCCAATATTGATTCTGTTCGCTTCTCTTTTCTGTGAAGTACTCATTCTTTTGCGTAAGGTCCAGATAATCAGAAATGGTTTTCCACACTTCGTCAATCCCTTCCTTGGTATAGGCACTGCAGGTAGAAACCGTAGGCATCCATCCTGATTTCTTGGCAGGAAACAGATGCAAGGCTCGGTTGAATTCCGTCTTGGCCAGCTTTGCTTTTTTGATGTTGTCCCCATCCGCCTTGTTGATGACAATCGCATCCGCCATTTCCATGATCCCCCTCTTGATCCCCTGCAATTCATCACCCGCACCCGAAATCTTTAATAATAGGAAGAAATCAACCATACTGTGAACGGCAGTTTCGCTCTGGCCAACACCGACAGTTTCAATAATGATAGTATCAAATCCGGCAGCTTCACAAAGCGTAATCGTTTCCCTGGTTTTACGGGCCACACCGCCGAGTGTTTCACCGGAAGCCGAAGGGCGGATATAGGCATTTTGATCCTTTACCAATTCTTCCATTCGCGTCTTGTCTCCCAGAATGCTTCCGTGCGAGATGGTACTGCTTGGATCCACCGCCAGCACGGCTACTTTCTTCCCAAGGCCAGTAAGATATTTGCCGAAAGCTTCAATAAAAGTGCTCTTTCCAACCCCTGGAACCCCTGTAATTCCAATACGAACCGAGTTGTTGGCATAAGGCAGGCAGGCGTTGATGACTTCGTTGGCTTTCGCCAAATGACCGCTGTTGGTACTTTCAACCAGTGTGATGGCCCTGCTGAGAGCAGTAATGTTGCCCGCCAAAATTCCGTTAACCAGTTCTTTTGAAGAAGGTTGTACTTTCCGGAATTGCTGGATGTTTCCAGCCACGGCAGTACTGAGGATTTCAGGTTGCGGAATTCCTTCTTTTTCGTTCAAGGCTGATTTTGAATTGGGCTTTTTCACTGGGTTGTTTTGGAAGAGTAAAAGTAAGTAAAACAAAAACAGTTTCAAAAAGCTATTTGCTCCGTGAAACTGTCTTTAAGGATAAGCCAGGGTTGCGGCAAAATTTTAAAACCATTTGTAGCTGCCATGTTTAAATAATCTAGAACCATTAAGGTATGAAGGCAATTAAGAACAACGCTTAACGAACCTTAATACCTTAATGGTTTTTTTATGCTCTCCAAAAAGCAGCAACAGTAGAACGAAAAGATTCCATATAGAATATAATCTATAAGTAAGAATTATTATACATCAGAAATTTCAAATGATAAAAACAGATATTTAAAAAAAATAAAACCATTAAGGTATGAAGGCAATTAAGCACAACACTTAACTAATCTTAATACCTTAATGGTTTTTTTATGCAGCTCCAAAAAGCAACAACAGTAGAATGAAAATATCCCATATAGAATATAATCTATAAGTAAGAATTATTATAGGACATCAGGAATTTCAAACGTTAAACACAGGCATTAAAAAAAAATAAAACCATTAAGGTATTAAGACAATTAAGCACAACACTTAACTAATCTTAAATACCTTAATGGTTTTTTTATGCAGCTCAAAAAGCAACAACAGTAGAATCAAAATATCCCATATAGAATATAATCTATAAGTAAGAATTGTTATAGGGCATCACAAACGTTTAAAAGTTAAAAACAATCCAATAACCCGCCAAAACTTCATCTGTGCACAGCCCACATACTCTTCACAAGATGAACATTCCTGTTGTCAGTTCTCACATGCTATGATTGACTATCTAAAGCAAAGCTTCTTTCAAGTTGCTGGTAGTCTATGTTTCTATGTGGTAAAAATCCGCACTATATTAGTAAGCCGCCGTAAACCTCACCTGATGGTGCCTTGGATGTTCAACTTCATCCGCAAGCACAACCGCCACATCTTCACCGGAAAGAATGCTTCTGTTGTCAGTATCAAAAACAGGGTGCTCCAAGCCTAGACGGTAGTTCCCCGTTCTGCCTGTAGTGATCCCTTGATGCATCTCGATAGCCGGACTGAAGAATGCCCAATCCAATTCCTTCTCCTCCTTGATGATGTCCAGATATTCACGGGCCGCTGTGGCACCAGGTAATATTTCTGCTGGAAAATCAGGACCATCAACCAACTGGCTTCCATTGATGTATAAGCTGCCCGCACCACCGATGGTGATCAGTCTTTTTACGCCCGAAAGTTTCACGGCTTCCTGAATAGCTTTGGCTCCAGCCAGGAAATCAGCATAGATGTTGGGATTCGTCCATCCTGGATTGAACGCACTCACTACAGCATCATTTCCTTTCAGTACTTCAGCCAATGCCTCGATATTCAAAACATCAACGGAAACGTATTGCAGGTTTTCCTTGTCAGATTCTTGTGCAGTCCTGGAGATTGCTGTTACCTGATGATTGCGGTTGGTAAATTCGTTTACAAGATTTTTGCCCAAGAAGCCCGTTGCTCCGATAATTGCTACTTTCATATGTATATGTAATTTAAAATGTTACAGTTTTGGTTAAAAAAAAGGGCTAGAACTTTTTCTCGAAATCCAACAGGGAAATCCCATTCAGTTGATTGCTGATCTTGTCGTTAATGTCATCGTAAAGCGATTGCAGGTTCTGATTGATCTGTTTTCCAACAGGACAATTGGGATTCGGGTCATTTTTAGAAAAACCCAGGCTGACTTTCTCAAAGGTAAGCTTGAAGATGGTATCCAATGTGATGTCCTTTGCCGGAATCAAAAGCTTTGTCCCACCGTTTTTTCCTTCTCTACTTTCTACAATATGGTTCTTTTTCAGGTTGGCAATCTCCTTGCGAACCAGGACGGGATGCAAGTTCATACTTCCTGCCAGAAAATCAGACGAGAGATACTCATCCGGAAATTTCGAAAGGAGCGTGAGGATGTGCAACGTGATGGCAAATTTACCTGAAATCATACTGTAATAAAATATGTTACAAATGTAATGTCTTTTTCAATTCGAAACATTAAAAAAGAGTTAAAAATGAAATCGCACGGCTTATAGTAGTATTTTTGCAGTCTAGTTTCGGTTATGGAAAACATCATTTTAATCTTCGTCTGTTTGCTGCTTGGGATCTTCTTGCAGCGGGTGAAGGATTTTCCAATCAACAGCCACAAGGCATTGAACCAGTTCGTGATTTATATATCGCTTCCGGCCCTGGCACTCTACTATATCCCGAAAATCGAATTGAGCGCCCGGCTGCTATATCCTATGGCCGTTGCCTGGATCGGATTCCTGCTTTCCTTCCTGTTTTTTTGGTCATTGGGAAAGGCATTCGGATGGTCCAAGAAATTGGTGGGATGCTTGATCTTGGTGGGCGGATTGGGAAACACCTCTTTTGTAGGCTTTCCGGTAATCGAGGCATTATACGGCAGGGAAGGACTGGAAACTGCAATCGTATTGGACCAGACAGGTTCTTTTTTGGTGCTGACCACATTGGGCATTATCGTGGCTTCTATGTATTCCCGCGATACGCCGGACACTTCATTGATAGTTAGGAAGGTACTTCTGTTTCCACCCTTTATTGCCTTTGTGATTGGAGGAACATTCAATGTCCTTCACATCGATTTTATAGAAACCATGCAGGCCGTTTTCCAAAAGCTCGGAGGTACGGTAACCCCGATCGCCCTTATTGCCGTTGGATTGCAGCTCAAGATAGAACGCGAAAGCAAGCATTGGAACTTTCTCGCATTGGGATTATTTTTTAAACTCATTATAACCCCAGCCTTTTTATACGTACTTTATATTTTAATCTTTGGACAGGATGGAAAAATCATAGAAGTATCCATTATGGAAGCTGCAATGGCACCCATGATAACAGCTTCAATTCTGGCTTCGTCCCACGGATTGAAACCAAAACTCAGCAGCATGATGATCGGATTCGGAATTCCGCTGTCCTTCCTGACGCTCGCTTTCTGGTACTGGATCTTACAAACATTTTAGATTTTTATGGAAATAGCAAATACAAACACCTCAACACCTGCAACTGATCTGGCACAAAAGACAGTATATCCCATCCTGTTTTCGATTGCCTTTGCCCATCTTTTAAACGACCTGCTGCAGGCGGTAATTCCGGCAGCCTATCCCATCCTAAAAGACAGCTATCAGTTGACCTTCACCCAGATCGGGCTCATAACCTTTGCTTATCAGATGGCGGCCTCCATCCTGCAGCCCATTGTCGGGTTATACACGGATAAGAAGCCAAAACCCTATTCGCAGATTTTCGGTATGCTGTTCACCTTGGCGGGAATCATCCTGCTGGCTTATGCGGCAAGCTTTCCCATCATAATACTATCGGTGATATTGGTCGGAATCGGTTCTTCCATCTTCCATCCGGAAGCTTCCAGGATCTCGTTTCTAGCTTCAGGAGGAAAACGTGGCCTGGCGCAATCGATCTTCCAATTGGGAGGAAATGCGGGAACGGCAATCGGTCCGTTATTGGTAGCCTTGATCGTGGTGCCAAACAGCCAACACTATATTGTCTGGTTTGCCATCGTGGCAATCCTGGCCCTTTTTGTCCTGTCGAGAATTGCCGCATGGTACCAGGACCACCTGGCTTTAAGAACGAGTAAGAAAGTGGAAATCGTCCTTCCCGACTTGTCGCAAGCCAAGATCATCGTTTCGGTATCCATCTTGTTGGTCCTGATTTTTTCGAAGTTCTTCTATATGGCCAGTATTTCGAGCTATTTCACGTTTTACCTGATGGACAGGTTCCAGCTTTCCATCCAGGATGCCCAGTTCCACCTGTTCCTGTTCTTGGCTTCTTGTGCCATAGGAACCTTGATTGGTGGTCCTTTGGGTGATAGATTCGGAAGGAAATACGTTATCTGGTTTTCTGTTCTCGGAGCCGCACCGTTCACATTATTGCTTCCGTATGTCGATCTGTTCTGGACAGGAACCTTGTCGGTTGTCATTGGGATCATCATTTCATCAGCCTTTCCGGCAATCCTTGTTTATGCACAGGAGCTGTTGCCTAAAAAACTAGGAATGGTTTCCGGACTTTTCTACGGTTTTGCTTTCGGAATGGGCGGTTTGGGTTCAGCACTTTTAGGGAATCTCGCCGACCATACCAGCATCGATTATGTCTACCACCTCTGTGCCTATCTGCCTCTGATTGGTTTCATCGCCTTGTTCCTTCCGAATTTGAAGAACAAGAAAAAATAACATTTATTGATTTTAAGCATAAGGTATTAAGTTAATTAAGAGTCTCAAGCTTAATTAACTTAATACCTTAATGGTTTGAATTTTTTTATAATTATTGAATATAATATTTAACTATATCGTTTTCGGTAACTATTAAATGGAGTTTTAACGTAATCTTTTATTTTTGTTGTCATTTATTCAATAATTTTAGTGGTGGCAAAAGCCAATTTTAAAATAAAACAAGATAATTATGGCAACATTACGATTAGGCGATACCGCTCCCGATTTTTCTGCACAGACTACACAAGGCGACATAAATTTTCACGAATGGCTTGGCACTTCCTGGGGTGTCCTTTTTTCCCATCCCGCAGATTTCACTCCGGTCTGCACGACCGAATTGGGAACCGTGGCAAACTATTTCCCTGAATTCCAGAAGCGGGACACAAAGGTCATTGCCCTGAGTGTTGACGGATTGGAATCGCACCAAAAATGGATCAAGGACATCAACGAAACCCAGAATACGACAGTAAATTTCCCAATAATAGCCGATGAGAACAAGGAAGTGGCAACCTTGTATGACATGTTGCATCCGAATGCCAGCGACAAGTTTACCGTTCGCTCGGTTTTTGTGGTGGGCCCGGACAAGAAGGTAAAGCTTACGTTGACGTATCCTGCCTCGACAGGAAGAAACTTCGACGAACTGTTAAGAGTAATCGACAGCTTGCAGCTGACAGCCAATTACAGCGTGGCCACTCCGGCCAACTGGAAAGAAGGGGATGATGTCGTGATTGCGCCGGCCATCAAGGACGAAGACATTCCTTCAAAATTCCCAAAAGGACACACACCAATAAAACCTTACTTGAGAATGACGCCACAACCAAATAAATAGTATTTTTGAAGACCGGATTAAGGTTCGGATTTTGAAATTATTATTTATGAAAGATGTTATACTATCCCAGGAAATGATTGGCCAGCTTGAAAAAGTAGTGGGCCAGTCATTTCTTTTTTTGGATGAAGCCACCCGGAACCATTACGGTCATGACGAGACGGAAGATTACGTCTTTCCGCCGTCGGTGGTCTTGAAGCCGGGAACACCCGAGGAGATTTCGGAAATACTTAAAATAGCCAACCAATACCATATCCCTGTAACGCCAATCGGAGGCCGTACGGGATTGAGCGGAGGTGCCTTGAGCATCCACAAGGGCATTGGACTCTCGATGGAACGTTTCAATAAGATCTTGAACATTGACGAGAAGAATCTTCAGGTTGTCGTGGAGCCAGCCGTGATTACTCAGGTATTGCGGGAAGCTGTTGTGGAGAAAGGATTATTTTATCCGCCTGATCCGAGCAGCCAGGGAAGTTGCTGGATAGGAGGGAACGTGGCTGAGAATTCTGGTGGGGCAAGAGCTGTAAAATACGGTGTCACCAAGGATTATGTATTGAATCTTGAAGTGGTGCTGCCAACAGGTGAGATCATCTGGACCGGAGCGAATACCTTGAAGAATTCAACAGGCTATAACCTTACACAATTGATGGTGGGAAGCGAAGGAACACTGGGGGTTATTACCAAGATCGTAATGAAGCTTTTGCCTGGGAACTCCCACGACATATTGATGCTGGTTCCTTTTTATAATTCGGGCCAGGCTTGCGAGGCGGTTGCTGAAATTTTCAGGGCCGGTATCACGCCGAGTGCCTTGGAATTTATGGAACGCGATGCAATAGATTGGACGTTGCGTTTTGTAGAAGGCGTCAGCATCCCCATAAAAGACGAGGTGCAAGCCCATCTGCTCATTGAAGTGGACGGCAATCACCCCGACGTTCTTTTTGCGGAAGCGGAAAAGATAACAGGAGTCCTCGAGCAATTTGATATAGATGAAATCCTTTTTGCCGATACCGAGGAACAGAAGAACGCCCTTTGGAAGATGCGCAGGGCGGTCGGTGAAGCCGTTAAGTCGAATTCCATCTACAAGGAAGAAGACACGGTGGTACCGAGATATGAATTGCCTAAATTATTGGACGGAATCAAGACGATCGGGAATAAATACGGTTTCAAATCAGTTTGCTACGGTCACGCCGGAGACGGAAACCTGCACGTCAACATTGTAAAGGGAACAATGTCGGATGAAGATTGGAAGACGGAAATTCCGAAAGGAATCCGTGAAATTTTTGAATTGACCGTTGCCTTGAAGGGAACGCTTTCTGGGGAACATGGTATTGGCTATGTCCAGAAGAATTATATGGATATTGCCTTCAATAAAACGCAATTGCTTTTGATGAAAGGCATCAAGAACGTGTTTGATCCTAATGGAATCTTGAATCCGGGAAAGATTTTGCCAGATACTATTTAGCCGATAACGAAGTATTGGTATGGGTTTTATCAAAACTTTTTCCAGGCTATAGGGAACCAAGAATTGGTCTATGCCTTTCTTTTTGTCTATACATCTATGTGGTTAAAATAAAATACGACAAATGTCGTATTGATTGAATGTGCTCCCGGGGATAATTTTACATCATTAATAACTAAAAACAATTAATCATGAAAAAATTAGTACTAGGAGCATTTTTGTTGGCAGGCACGTTTTGTGCCACTGCACAGGAAACCAGATTTGGTGTAAAAGCGGGTATCGATTTCGCAACTGTAGAACAAACAGTAACTGTAATGGGCATCACGGTAAGTGGAAAAGGATCGGAAACAGGTTTCTTTGTTGGAGGTTTTGCCGAAATCGGAGTAAACGATACTTTTTCAATCCAGCCGGAGGTCTTGTATGTATCCATCAAGGATTTCAATTTGTTGAATGTTCCTGTCCTGGGAAAATATACGTTCGCCGAAAAATTCAATGTAATGGCGGGGCCAAGCATCAACTATCTGCTGGATGCGGAAGAAGATGAGTTCAAGGTAAATGTAGATCTGGGCGCCGGTTATGATATCACGGAAGATATTGATGTATCCGCAAGATATTCTATGGGATTTGGCGATGTCAAAGTCAGTGGTGTTTACGTCGGGGTAGGATATAAGTTTTAATATTTGAGTTTAGTTTAAGTTAGAAAAGCCATTCGCTCCAAGCGAATGGCTTTTTACATTTATATAAAAAATACAAATTCCACGAATTTTCACGAATTGATTGGTGAGAATTCTTGGAATTTGTGTCTAAAATATTATCGCTTTTTATGCTTTAGGCAGTATCCTATTGGCCAATTTTCCAATAGTAAGGCCTTGGACAATGATGGAAAATACTACCACGAAATAGGTTATTGCCAAGATGATCTGCTTGTTTGGTCCTTCTTCTATGGAAAGCGCCAAGGCAATGGAGACCCCGCCACGCAATCCTCCCCAGACCAATATCTTGATGGTTGAAGGTTCGAATTTCTTCTTGAACGGAATGATCTTCGTAGGTATCCAGATGGAAAGCAGCCTGGAAAAAAGCACGATTCCGATACACATCAGTCCAATTCCCCAATAGCTCAGGATATCCGGGATAAGCAGCAGCTCAAATCCTATGAAAAGAAACAATATGGCATTCAAGATCTCATCGATAAGTTCCCAGAATTTATTCAGGTAATCTTTTGTGGTGGCCGACATTGCAGTTTTCTTGCCAAAGTTGCCAATGATGATTCCGGCCGCAACCATCGTCAGCGGGCCTGAAATGTGCATTCCGTGTGCAATAAGGTAGCCACCCATTACAACGGATAATGTTATGAGGACCGAAACATTATAATCGTCAATTTTTCGCATTGCTTTTGAAGCTCCAATTCCTAGAAGAGTTCCCAGTGTAAAGCCACCAAGAGCTTCTTTTATCAACAACCAGGAAACATGAGGTAACGAAAAATCGATGGCAGGATCCTGGGCCAATTGCAGGATTACGGCAAAAACCACAACGGCAACTCCATCATTGAAAAGGGATTCGCCGGCAATCTTGGTTTCGAGCGATTTCGGAACGTTGGCATTTTTCAGGATGCTCAGTACGGCAATCGGATCCGTTGGAGAGATCAAGGCACCAAAAAGCATGCAGTAGATGAAAGGAAAGGCGATCCCGAAAAGAGGAATGATATAATATAGGAGAGTCGCTACGGCAAAGGTGGAAATGACGACACTGACGGTCGAGAACACCATTATGGGGGCTCTTTGTTCCCGCAGGTCTTTCAGGTTGATGTGTATGGCTCCCGCAAAAAGCAGGAAGTTCAGCATCGCTCCCATCAGTACTTCCGTGAAATCAAAATCGGCAATAAGCTTGGAAAAATTGGTAAGGGAGTTAGGGAAGATGTTTCCGAAGATAACCAGCAGCATGGAGGTGATCATTGCAATGATCATGATTCCGATGGTGGAGGGAAGCTTGAGAAATCGGATGTTGAGGTAGGCAAAAAAGGAGGCCAGGACAATAAGGACAGAAAAGGAGTAGTATAATTCCATAAGTTTGGGTATGAATGATTTTGGCTTTTTTACAAATATAAACATCTCCTTCCTTTACACAAATTGAACCTGGAATTTTTGGTTTTTTTTATCATTTGGCATAAAAAATCCCCAACGGTTGGTTGGGGATGCTGTAACTCAGTCTCTCTTGGGAGTATTTTTCTTGATTCTCTTTTCCTCTTTCTTCTCCTTGGCGGTTTTTAAAGGTTCTTTTTTCTCGGTTTTCTTAGCATCCTGACTCTTTGCCATAATTGTATGTTTTTAAGGATTAGATTTTTAATTTATGGAGTAAATATAAAAATATTATTGCTCTTAATTTTAATTTATTGCCGATTTTTGATGGCGTAGTGTACACATTCCCGGAGGCGGGTGTCATTGATCAGGAGTGGATGATTAAAATTTTTCCGTTTTTCCATACCGATTTTCTTCATTACTTCCTCGGATTTTACATTTGCCTTGGGAGCTATTGCTACGATTTCTGCGAGACCCAGTTTTTTGAAACCATGATCCAGGCAGGCTCTTGCGCCTTCTGTTGCATAGCCTTTGTTCCAATGTGCTTCGGATAGTCGCCAGCCAATGTCCGTGCAAGGCGTAAAATCCGACTCAAAATCTTTGTCGGATAGGCCTATAAAGCCAATAAAGGTGTCATTTTTCAACACGTCTACAGCAAAATAGCAATAGTCTTTTTCTGAAAATTGCTGCTGCATCCTTTCCACAAAGGCTTTTGTTTCCTCGAAAGTAGGGATGGATGGGAAAAACTCCATGACATTCGGATTGTTGTTGATATCGGCCATTTTCTGGACATCGTCTTCTATCCAATTTCTAAATCCTAGTCTTTCAGAGGTGAAAATGTAGTTCTTGGTAGTGTTCATGAGCTATTTTTTTATCTGCGGAAGAGACAAATTTAGAAAAAATATGATTTTTTTTAACCATATAAGGCATCTAAGCTCATCTAAGGTTATAGTATTGGTACTTTTTATGCCCTTAAATGCCTTATGTGGTAAAGATATTTTAGCAATGATTTCACCTCGTTTTGTTTATGTTAAATAAAATCCTAAATCCTGATTGATAAATCCTAAATAATTTATCTTTGCCCACTGAAAAACGTCCTTATGAAGTTTGATTTATTACAAAAAGACCCTCAATCAAAAGCCCGTGCCGGAAGTATCACTACGGATCACGGTGTAATTGAAACCCCTATTTTTATGCCCGTTGGAACTGTGGCTTCCGTAAAAGGAGTGCACCAGCGTGAATTGAAGGAAGAAATAAACCCCGATATCATCCTTGGAAATACCTATCACCTATACCTTCGCCCCCAGACAGAAATACTGGAAAAGGCAGGAGGATTGCATAAGTTCATGAACTGGGACAGGAACATCCTTACCGATTCAGGAGGTTATCAGGTCTATTCCCTTTCGGCGAACAGGAAGATCAAGGAAGAGGGAGTAAAATTCAAGTCACATATCGACGGTTCTTACCATTTCTTTACACCTGAAAATGTAATGGAAATTCAACGTACCATCGGAGCCGATATCATCATGGCTTTTGATGAATGTACGCCATATCCTTGTGATTACCGATATGCCCAGCGTTCGATGCACATGACGCACCGTTGGTTGGACCGATGCATCAGTCACTTGGATAAATTGCCTTTCAAATATGGTTATGAGCAGACCTTTTTTCCGATTGTTCAAGGAAGTACGTACAAGGATCTGCGTCGTCAATCGGCAGAATACATTGCCAATTCAGGACAACAAGGAAATGCAATCGGCGGACTTTCGGTTGGAGAGCCAGCCGAGGAAATGTATGCAATGACCGAAGTGGTCTGCGAGATCTTGCCAGAAGACAAGCCAAGATACCTGATGGGTGTTGGAACGCCAATCAATATCCTGGAAAACATAGCACTCGGAATCGATATGTTCGATTGCGTGATGCCAACCCGGAATGCAAGGAATGGTATGCTTTTTACGGCACACGGGACGATCAACATCAAGAACAAGAAATGGGAAGCTGATTTTTCTCCGCTTGACGAGATGGGGCATACTTTTGTGGATACGGAATACACGAAGGCTTATTTGAGACACCTTTTTGCAGCCAATGAATACCTGGGAAAACAGATTGCCACCATCCATAATCTTGGATTTTACATGTGGTTGGTTCGCGAAGCCAGAAAACATATCTTGGCAGGAGATTTCCGCCAGTGGAAGGAAATGATGGTAAAACAGATGGATAAGAGATTGTAATTTGAGGTTTGAAGTATTCCTAATAAGGACTCTAAATTCTAAACTCTGAATTCTAAATTCTAAACTCGAAAGATGAACATAATAGACAAGTACATTCTAAAAAGATACCTCTCCACCTTCGTGGTGATGTTGCTTTTGTTTATTCCGATTGGGATTGTGATCGACGTTTCGGAAAAAGTCAACAAGATGTTGCAGAACAAGGTGCCTTTTGCTGATATAGCGATGTATTATCTTGACTTTGTGATTTATTTTGCCAATCTTCTATTTCCAATCTTCTTGTTCCTTTCGGTGATATGGTTTACCTCCAAGCTGGCGAACAACACGGAAATTATTGCCATATTGAGTTCGGGAATTTCATTTACCCGTTTTCTAAGGCCTTATTTGGTCGGAGCTACTGTTGTTTCGATATTTGCATTGCTGATGGGATTTTTTATTGTACCAAAAGCCAGCGAGGGATTCAATAGCTTCAGGTACAAGTACCTCAAGGGAAATGGCGTCAATAAGATGCGCCAGACTGCGGATGTTTACCGGCAGGTGAACGACAGTACGTTTATATACGTCCAGAATTTCAACCCTGCCAATCAGACGGCCTTCAATTTCACCCTTGAACAATTCAATAAGGACAATACACTCAACCAGAAGATTATTGCCAACAGGATCAAATGGAACGAGAAGGACAGCACCTATACGATGTATAATTACACCAAGAGGAAAGTAGGTGTTGATAGTGATATAATCCAGACTTTTACGAAAAAAGACACAACATTTACCTTTGAGTTGGAAGATTTGACTCCAACAGTTTATGTTGCGGAAACGTTGTCTTTGGGAGATTTGAACAAATTTATTGACAAGGAGAGAGAAAGAGGTTCTGCCAACATCAACACCTATTTGGTGGTCTTGTACAAGAAATACAGCATCCCAGTTTCGGCCTTTATCCTGACCATTATTGCCGTGGCCGTTTCAGCAATGAAGCGAAGAGGAGGAATGGGAATGAACCTCGCCATTGGGATCGGACTTGCATTTACTTTTATCTTCTTTGATAAGATATTTGGAGTAATGGCCGAAAAGTCAAGCATTCCACCACTTCTGGCCGTTTGGATACCTAATATTGTTTTCGGAATCCTGGCCATTTATTTGTTGAGAAATGCAAGGCGATAACAACCTCAAGAGCTACCTCAATCTTCATTTGATCGTTTTCATCTGGGGATTTACCGCCGTTTTGGGCGAGCTTATTACCATCAGGGAAGCTTCCTTGGTATGGTACCGTATGCTGTTGGCTACAGGTTTTCTCTTGGTCTATCTCATCATCACCAAGAAGAAATTGCTATTGCCTCCAAAAGCAATCCTGAAACTCGTTTTCGTCGGATTTCTGATCGCCATCCACTGGATATTTTTCTTCAAGGCCATCAACATTTCAAACGTTTCCATCACCTTGGCGATGTTTTCCGTTGGTGCTTTTTTTGCATCGGTTCTCGAGCCATTGTTCTACAAGCGAAAAATGCTCTGGTACGAAGTCCTCTTCGGATTGGTCATCATCGCCGGACTTTTCATCATAATGCAGGTCGAGATCAAATACCTCGACGGGATACTTTGTGCGCTCTTTTCTGTATTTGTAGGCGTTTTATTTACGCTTTTTAATGGAAAATTAATCCAGCAGCACGATTCTACAATCATTACACTATATGAGTTTTTCGCAGGATTCTTGTTTGTTTCCGTTTACCTTTTATACGACGGAAAATTTACCCCTGCCTTTTTCGAAGTTTCCACAAACGATTGGCTTTTGATACTTCTATTGTCGTCAGTTTGCACGGCTTATGCCTTTACGGCATCAGTAAACGTAATGAAAAGATTATCGCCTTATACGGTAATGCTCACCACCAATCTCGAGCCCGTTTACGGTATCATTCTGGCATATTTCATTATCGGCGAAGATGAAAAAATGAGTGTTCCGTTTTACATCGGTTCGGCCATCATACTATTGACTGTTATACTCAACGGCATCATCAAAAACAAGATCAAAGTAAAAGAGTAATTTTCCAAGGAGCTATTCCCGCTTTCCATTTCAAACACGAAGTATTCATCGAACACCTTTAAAAATCAAATAAAAACTTTGTGAGGTAATCAGGGCTAATCCTCAACTTTGCCTATACAAAAGCTTTATTTATCAAAAGCCAATTAAAATTTTGTAAATTTTCAAGAGCTTTATAATTCGTGAGAATTCGTGGAATTCGTATCTGATTTTTTAAATAGGCCTGCACGATAAAAACAAAAAAAACCTTTTGCACACCATATTAAGTTTTATCTTTGTAGCCTGAACAAAATTAAAAACGCACTAGCCCTATGGAATATTTAGATTTTGAGCTTCCAATAAAAGAACTTGAAGACCAATTAGACAAGTGTCAGATCATCGGTCAGGAATCAAATGTAGACGTTTCCAACACCTGCAAACAAATCGAAAAGAAGCTTGAAGAAACCAAGCGCAAGATATACAAAAACCTAACGGCTTGGCAACGTGTCCAGCTATCACGCCACCCTAACCGTCCTTACACGATGGACCACGTAAGGGCTTTATGCGGACAGACATTCCTGGAACTTTTTGGCGACAGGAGCTTCAAGGACGACAAGGCAATGATTGGCGGATTGGGAAAAATTGGCGGACAATCGTTTATGATCGTGGGCCAGCAAAAAGGATACAATACCAAGACGCGCCAGTTCCGTAATTTCGGAATGGCAAATCCTGAAGGATATAGAAAAGCTTTGCGCTTGATGAAGATGGCCGAGAAATTCGGAATTCCCGTGGTAACATTCATCGATACTCCGGGAGCTTATCCGGGACTTGAAGCAGAAGAAAGAGGACAAGGGGAAGCCATTGCAAGAAACATTCTGGAAATGTGCCGTCTTAAAGTGCCTATCATCTGTGTGATCGTTGGAGAAGGAGCTTCAGGTGGAGCATTGGGAATAGGTGTTGGAGATAAAGTATTGATGATGGAAAACACTTGGTACTCTGTAATTTCACCAGAATCGTGTTCTTCTATCCTTTGGAAGAGCTGGGAATACAAAGAGAAGGCTGCCGAAGCATTGAAATTGACTTCTACCGATATGAAGAAGCAAAAATTGGTAGACGATATTATTCCGGAACCACTAGGTGGAGCCCATTACGACAGGGAAACAACCTTCAAGACAGTTGAGCAATACATTACCAAGGCCTATAATGAATTGAAAGATTTATCAACAGAGGAATTAGTATTCCAAAGGATGGATAAATACAGCAAGATGGGCGAATTTAAAGAGTAAATCTTACAATAGTATCGTAAAACGCCTCGTCCAATAACGAGGCGTTTTTTTTGACTTATCAACACGAATCATACACTTATAAACACACGGTAGCTAACAATTAGGGGTTTAGTGCTCTTTTAATTTTAGTTACATTCGCACTATGGAAAATCTCAGAAATGTAAACCCAATAAAAGTAGATAAGACTACTATCATCAATCTAGAAAAAGGAAAACTTCCGCCACAGGCTTTGGATCTTGAGGAGGCGGTTCTTGGTGCGATGATGATTGATAAGAAAGGGGTTGATGAGGTAATCGATATTCTGCAGCCTGATGCTTTTTACAAGGATGCCCACAAGCATATTTTTGAAGCCATTGTGCAGTTGTTCACAGATACACAGCCTATTGACTTGTTAACAGTTTCTTCCCAGTTAAAAAAGAACGCAAAACTAGACTTGGCGGGAGGTGATTTTTACCTGATCCAGCTGACGCAGAAAATCTCTTCTTCTGCCCACATTGAATTCCACTCGAGGATCATCCTTCAGAAATTCATCCAAAGAAGCTTGATCAAGATCTCTTCGGAAATCATTGAAGAGTCCTACGATGAAACTACCGACGTTTTTGATTTGCTGGACAAGGCGGAATCAAAATTATACGAAGTTACCCAGGGAAACATCAAACGTAGTTCTGAAACGGCGCAGAGTTTGGTAATCCAGGCAAAGAAAAGGATCGAGGAAATTGCAGGAAAAGAAGGTCTGAGTGGAATTGCCACCGGTTTTGAAAAACTCGACAAGGTAACTTCAGGATGGCAGCCAAGTGATTTGATCATCATCGCGGCACGTCCGGGTATGGGTAAGACCGCTTTCGTACTTTCGATGGCGCGAAATATAGCCATTGATTTTGGTCATCCCGTGGCATTGTTCTCCTTGGAGATGTCCTCCGTTCAGTTGATTACGCGTTTGATTTCATCTGAAACAGGCTTGTCTTCTGAAAAATTAAGGACAGGAAAATTGGAGAAGCACGAGTGGGAACAATTGAGCATCAAGGTTAAAAATCTAGAAAAAGCCCCTTTATATATTGATGATACGCCTTCTTTGTCGATTTTCGATTTAAGGGCCAAGGCACGTCGTCTTTCCTCCCAATACGGAATCAAGATGATCATCGTCGATTATCTCCAGTTGATGACAGCCGGTGGAAATGGAAAAGGAGGCGGAAATCGTGAGCAGGAAATTTCTACCATTTCTCGAAACCTGAAGGCTTTGGCAAAAGAACTCGCTGTTCCGGTTATTGCACTTTCGCAGTTGTCGCGTGCGGTTGAAACGCGTGGTTCGAGCAAGAGGCCTTTGCTTTCTGACCTTCGTGAATCGGGAGCGATCGAGCAGGATGCCGATATCGTTTCGTTTATCTACCGTCCTGAATATTACAAGATTGACGAATGGGATGATGATGAGCATTCACCAACCGAAGGGCAGGCCGAATTCATCATAGCAAAACACAGGAATGGTAGTTTGGAGAACATCCGTCTGAAATTTATCGGAAACCTGGGTAAATTTGACAATCTTGAAAGTTACGGTGAAGGTTATGACGATCTGCCATCCAAAATGAATCTGGACGACAATCCTTTCATCACACCTAAGAACCTTCCCTCTGCAAACGAGGCTTTCGGAAGCAATTTGAATAATTTTGATGATGATAGTGATGTTCCTTTTTAAATAATAAAGAAGTCGCAAATAAACTTTGCGACTTTTTTTATCATTTAATTCTCCCTTTCAGTATTTTCTCAATATCCTCCAACTTGGTATTTTTTGCCTTGAGCAATATTAAAAAGTGATACAGCAAATCTGCAGCTTCATTTTTGAACAGATCAATATTATTGTCCTTGGCTTCAATAACCAGTTCTATTGCTTCTTCACCCACTTTCTGCGCCACTTTATTGATCCCTTTCTTGTATAATTCGTTGGTGTAGGATTTTGAAGAATCGTTTGTTATTCGATCCTCGATTACATTCTCTAATTCATACAAGAAGCCTTTATCAGATTCATCCTTAAAGCAAGATTCCGAACCTGTGTGGCAAACAGGGCCCTCAGGTTTTACTTTGATAAGCAATGTATCCTTGTCACAATCATCGGACACGCTGATAACATTCAAGAAATTGCCTGAAGTTTCGCCTTTTGTCCAAAGCCTATTTCTGCTCCTGCTGTAGAATGTAACCCTGTTTTCAGTTTTGGTTTTTAGAAAAGCTTCTTCGTTCATATAACCCAGCATCAACACTTTCAAGCTGTAAAAATCCTGGATGATGACAGGAAGTAGTCCGTTGTTTTTATTAAAATCTAATTTCATCTGATGGCAATTTTTTTATTTTTCAAATAATTTTTCAATGCTTGTATTTCAATTTCTCCATAATGGAACACACTTGCCGCCAATGCAGCAGTAGCTTTTGTATTGGTAAAAACAGCTTCAAAATGTTCCATTGTCCCAGCTCCACCCGAAGCAATGATTGGAATATTGACGCTCTGGCTGATTTCATTTGTAATGTCGATTGCAAAGCCATTTTTTGTCCCATCGTTGTTCATGGAGGTCAGCAAGATTTCTCCGGCTCCCAATCGTTCAGCTTCTTTTGCCCATTCGATTGTTTTCCAATGGGTCGGAATTGTTCCGCCGTTGCTGAAAACTTTCCATTCCCCATTTGTAAATTTGGTATCGATGGCGACAACGACTGCCTGGCTTCCAAAACGATTGGCTACTTCTGTAATCAGTGCAGGATTTTTTAGTGCCGAAGAATTGATGCTCACTTTATCCGCTCCAGATCGAATGATTCTTTCAGCATCTTCAACACTGTTGATTCCGCCACCTACAGTGAATGGGATATTGATTTTTGCGGCAATATTTTCGACCAGATCCGTCAAGGTCTTCCTGTTTTCCAAAGTGGCAGTAATGTCCAGGAAGACCAATTCATCTGCACCGTTTTCAACATAGATGCTGGCCATTTCAATGGGATTCCCGGCATCTTTCAGTTCAAGGAAATTGATTCCTTTTACAACCCGGCCTTCCTTGATGTCAAAGCAGGGTATGATTCTTTTCTTTAGCATAATTCTCGTAAATCTTTCAGATTGATTTTTCCTTCGTAGAGGGCCTTCCCGATGATGGCGCCTTCGCATCCGATAAGTTTCAAGGCGAGCAAATCATCCAAGGAGGAAACACCCCCGCTTGCAATGAGGTTGATATTTGTTTCTTTTAGAATCTCCTGATACAAATCAAATGAAGGACCTCCAAGCATCCCGTCTTTCGAAATATCAGTACAGATGACAGTTTGAAGAGTATGCTGCTGGTATTTCTTTATAAAATCAATTAGTTCAATTTCACTGTTTTCCAACCAGCCATTTGTCGCTATCTTTTTGTCCAGGCAATCGGCTCCCAGGATAATTTTTTCGGCTCCATACCTTAAAATCCATTCCAGGACCAGTGCTTCATTTTTAACGGCAATGCTTCCAGCAGTAATTTGACTGGCGCCATTTTCAAAGGCTATTTCCAAATCTGCATTACTTTTTAATCCACCTCCGAAGTCGATTTTTAAATTGGTATTGCAAGCAATTGTGTGTAATGTCTTGTGGTTGATAATCTTGCTTGATCTAGCGCCGTCCAAATCTACCAAGTGCAAGTACTCAATACCAAAATATTCAAATTGCTTGGCCACTTCCAGCGGGTTTTCATTGTATGTTTTTTGTGTTGCATAATCACCTTTGGTCAATCGGACGCATTTTCCGTCGATGATGTCTATTGCAGGTATGATTCTCATAATTCTAAAAAGTTTTTAAGTATTTGCTCACCAATTTTTCCAGATTTCTCGGTATGGAATTGTACGGCATAAAAATTATCTTTTTGTAATCCGGCACTGAATGGCAGTATGTAATTGCAAGTGGCAATGGTTGCTTTCGAAAGCTTTGCATAATAGCTGTGAACAAAATAGGCATCATCGCTAGTTTTAATTCCTTTGAATAATGCATTGTCGAGCAACTCGAAATTATTCCATCCCATATGTGGAACCTTGTCTTTTGGAGGAAACTTCTTGACCTTGCAATCGAAAATTCCCAATCCGGTCGTGTGACCTTCTTCTGAACTCTTGCACATCAATTGCAATCCAAGACAAATTCCTAACACGGGCTGCTTTAAAGATTTTATAGTCACGTCCAGGCCTTTTTCAATCAAGTATTCCATAGCCGAACCTGCTTCTCCAACACCTGGAAAAATCACCTTGTCTGCTTTCAAGAGCAGTTCCTTATCATCGGTTATCACGCAATCGTAACCCAATCTTTTGACTGCATTTTCAACGGATCTGGTGTTGCCGGCATTGTATTTCAGTATTGCTATCATAAGATTCCTTTTGTACTTGGAATAGAAAAATTATCGGTTTGCTGTACGGCCATCTTTATTGCTTTTGCAAAAGCCTTGAAGATCGCTTCGACCTTGTGGTGTTCGTTATCGCCTTCTGCCTTTATGTTCAAATTGCATTTTGCATTGTCACTGAAGGATTTAAAGAAGTGCATGAACATTTCAGTTGGCATTTCTCCAATCTTTTCACGCTTGAAATCAGCTTGCCAGACGAGCCAGGGCCTTCCTCCAAAATCCAATGCTACCTGTGCCAGGCAATCGTCCATTGGCAATAGGAAACCATATCGTTCAATTCCCTTTTTACTCCCTAATGCTTTCAGGAAAGTTTCGCCTAAGGCGATTGCCGTGTCTTCAATTGTATGGTGTTCATCAATATGCAAATCGCCTTTCACTTGAATTTCCACATCCAGGTTGCCGTGTTTTGCAATTTGTTCCAGCATATGGTCGAAAAAGGGAATCCCTGTGGCAATACTGCTTTTCCCAGAACCATCTAGGTTGATTGCAATGGCAATTTGAGTTTCGGCTGTCTTGCGGATTGTTTTGGCTTTCCGGGGCGTTGCTTTCAGGAACTTGTAAATTTCATCCCATTTTTGGGTTGCAAAATCGGCATCCCTATTTTCTTTACCGATAAGAATAGATCTCGTTCCTAAATTTCTAGCCAATTGAACATCTGTACTTCGGTCTCCAATTACATAAGAGTTTTCCAAATCATAATTGCCTTTGAGAAAATGTGTCAGCATTCCAATGCCAGGTTTCCGTGTTGGTAGATTGTCTTCGGGAAAACTCCTGTCAATCAATATTTCTGAAAAGATGATTCCTTCGTTGGCGAAAGCCTGGATGATCTTATTTTGGGCAGGCCAGAAAGTTTCTTCAGGAAATGAAGCAGTTCCCAAGCCGTCCTGGTTGGTCACCATCACAAATTCGTAGTCCAATTCAGTTGCGATCTTGGATAAATTTTGGAAAACACCCGGAAAGAACTCCAATTTTTCCAAGCTGTCCAGTTGAAAATCGACAGGTGGTTCTATTACCAATGTGCCGTCACGGTCTATAAAAAGTACTTTTTTCATAATTGTATCGTTCTGAGTGTGGCAATCAATGCACTATTTTCTTCGGCCGTGCCGATGGTGATCCGCAGGCAATCTTTTACAACCTTGTCCCGGTTTCGAATGATGATCTTGTTGTCAAGCAATTTGTTGTAGACGACATTGGCATCGGTTACTTTTATCAAGAGGAAATTGGTTTCAGAAGGATAGATTTTCAATACGAAATCAATTTTTGACAGGGCTCTTTTCAAGATCTCCTTTTGCTGGAGGATCATTTTCTTCTTGTTTTCAAAAGTGCTGAATTGATTCAAGACCCCTAAGGCTTCGTATTGATTGGTCTGGCTGATGTTGTAAGGCGGTTTTATCTTGTTCAGATAAGCAATGATATCGGTATTTGCAATGGCGAGGCCAATTCTCAATGAAGCCAGCCCCCAAGCTTTGCTCAATGTTTGGATTACAATCAGGTTGGGATATCTTTCTATCTTTTTTGATAGGGAATCTGTCTTGGAAAAGTCAATATAGGCTTCGTCTACGACTACTATTCCCTTGAAGTTTTCCAAAATGAATTCAATTCCATCAATGCTGTTTCCTGTAGGATTATTGGGCGAACAAATGAAAATGAGTTTTAAATTCTTGTCCTTCAGAAACGGAACAATTGTTTCACTTTCTATTTGAAAATGCTCATCCAATGGCACTTGCATCAGTTCAATATTATTGATGGAGGCCGAAACTTCATACATTCCATACGTTGGAACAAATGTCAAGGCCTTGTCTGTTCCAGGTTCGCAAAAGAGACGAAAACACAAATCGATGATTTCATCACTTCCATTTCCAAGGAATAAGGAATTAACGGCGATTGATTTTATCTGACTCAGTTTTTGTTTGAGTGTAGTTTGAAATGGGTCGGGATAACGGTTCCATTTTCCAAAAGGACTTTCGTTCGCATCCAGAAATACACCTTCGTTTCCTGAAAACTCATCCCTTGCAGACGAATAGGGCTGGAGGGAAAGTATATTCGGACGGATCAATTGCTTTAAATTATTCATCTCTTAAACTTTTTAAACGTAGGGTAACGGCATTTTTATGTGCCAGAAGTTGTTCGGCTTCTGCCAGGATTTCAATTGCAGGACCGATATTTTGAATGCCCTCACGACTGATTTCCTGGAAGGTAATTTTCTTTACAAAACTGTCTAATGAAACACCGCTGTAGTTTTTTGCATAGCCGTTGGTAGGTAAGGTATGATTGGTTCCGCTGGCATAATCTCCGGCACTTTCACAACTGAAATTCCCTAAAAAAACAGATCCTGCATTGGTGATTCTTGAAGCAAGATCATTTGCATTTTCAGAAGCAAGGATCAAATGTTCCGGCGCATAAAGGTTGCTGAAAGCAATACAGTCATTAATGTTTTGCAACAAAATGGCCTTGCTATTTTCCAAAGCTTTTAAGACCGTTTCCTTCCGAGGTAGGTTCTCGGTTTGGGTTTTCAGGGCAACAATTGTCCTGTCTATTATAGCTTCTTCATCCGATACCAAAATCACTTGGCTGTCTGGCCCGTGTTCGGCTTGCGACAATAAATCGGCTGCAATGAATTCAGGATTGGAAGATTTGTCGGCAATCACCAATACTTCGCTTGGTCCCGCTGGAAGGTCAATTGCAACACCATAGTTTAAGACGGCCTGTTTTGCGGCGGTTACAAACTGATTGCCAGGACCGAAAATCTTGTCTATCTTGGGTACGGTTTCGGTGCCTAGGGCCATTGCGCCGATTGCCTGGATGCCACCAATTTTGTAAACAGACGTAATGCCAATCAGTTGGGCAACATATAAGATAATCGGATTGATGATTCCGTTTTTATCTGGAGGCGTACACAGGATGATATTTTTGCATCCGGCAATCTTTGCAGGAATTCCCAACATCAGCACCGTTGAAAACAAAGGAGCCGAACCTCCCGGAATATAGATTCCGATATTTTCAATCGCCCTGCTTTCCCTCCAACAATTTACACCCATACTGGTTTCGATCACTTGCTTTTGCTCGATCTGGGCAGTGTGGAATTTTTCAATATTATTCTTGGCCAGTGCTATGGCTTTTTTTAGTTCTTCATCAATAAAACTAGTGCTTTCTTGCATTTCCCTATCAGAAACTTTCAAGTCTTCAATTATCACATGGTCAAAAAAGTTCGTGTATTTTTTTACAGCGTTGTCGCCATTCCTTTTGATTTCTGAAAATATCTGTTGAACAGTTTGGTCTAAATCTTTTTGAGATAGGGAAGGCCTCTTGCATAAGTTTTCCCAATCTGCTTTTTTCGGAGTTGTGATTTTTTGCAGCATCAGGCAATCATTTTTTCAATGTTGATGATCAGGATTCCTTCGGCTCCAAGTACTTTCAGTTGGTCGATTACATCCCAGAATTCGTCTTCCTTGACCACGGAATGAATACTGCTCCAATCCTGTTTTTGCAGGGGCAATACCGTTGGGCTTTTCATTCCGGGCAGCATTGAGGCAATTGCTTCAATCGATCGGTTTGGCGCATTCAGCAGGATGTATTTGTTTTCAGCAGCATTCTTTACGGATTGTATTCGGAATAGGAGCTGTTCCAGTATGGCCTGCTTTTCAGGGTTTAGTAAAGGGTTGGAAATCAGTATGGCTTCACTTTTGGCTACAAGTTCCACCTCCTTCAGTCCGTTCATCTGCAAGGTGCTTCCGGTCGAAACGATATCAAAGATGCCATCTGCAAGTCCGATTCCGGGAGCAATTTCCACACTGCCGCCAATGGTCTCAATTTCTACATCAATTTGCTTTTCATTGAAGAACTTTTCTAGGATGTTCGGATAGCTTGTCGCTATTTTTTTCTGATTGAAGAAGGATAGGCCGGTATAATCTTCTTCTTTTGGAATGGCAAGTGACAGCCTGCAATTGGCAAATCCCAATTTTTTTAAAATGGTTACTTTCTTGTCTTTTTCCCAGACTTCATTTTCTCCCAGGATACCAATATCAGCCACACCTTGTTCTACATATTGGGGAATGTCATCGTCTCTCAGAAAGAGGATTTCGATGGGGAAATTCGAAGAAGTGGTTTTTAATTTCCGTTCCCCGTTGGATAGTTTTATACCGCATTCCTTTAACAGCTCCAGCGATTTCTCGCTTAATCTTCCATTCTTTTGAATGGCAATTTTCAATTTACTCATTTTTTTAAAATTGTGTTTGAGCAAAAAGGATGGGAGTAGGTAGAAAACAAAAAACCCGTCTGATTGCTCAAACGGGTTCGGAATATTTTTATTCAGTTACAAACAAATCACATCCATCTCGCTTGAGGGCAAGTATGAAGATGATGATGCAATTGATTTTGAAACATTATTTTTTTCTTAGTTGTTATAATACGAGGCAAAACTATATAAAAATAGAATACAAACTATTTTTTTTGTATATTTTTTTCGAAAATAAAAAACTTGTCGCATTTTTAATGGACAGGCTTCTTCAAAATTGTTCTTTATTTTTTACTTCGAATTGTAGGCTGAAATGGCTTCCTTCAAGATTTCAACACTGCGGATCAAATCTTCTTTTTTAAGTACATAGGCGATACGTACTTCATTCAAGCCAACACCTGGAGTTGAATAGAATCCTGCAGCCGGAGCAACCATCACCGTTTCTCCGTTCAAGTCATAGGATTCCAAAAGCCATTGTGCAAATGCATCTGCATTGTCAATTGGCAATTGTGCGATACAGTAGAAAGCACCTTTCGGATTGGCTACCTTTACGCCTTCAATCTTGTTCAGTTCAGCAATTAAAGTATCTCTACGGTCTCTGTATTCCGTGATAACTTCGTCAAAATAACTTTGCGGGGTTTCAAGTGCGGCCTCGCTTGCAATTTGCGCAAAGGTGGGTGGACTCAATCTTGCCTGGGCAAATTTCATTGCCGTTGCCATCACTTCCTTGTTTTTAGAAACGATGCATCCGATTCTGGCGCCACACATGCTGTAACGTTTGGAAACAGAATCAATCATGATTGCATTCTCTTCAATTCCAGGGATGTTCATTACGGAATAATGGATGTCTCCATCGTAGGTAAATTCGCGGTACACTTCGTCAGCAATCAGAAACAGATCGTGTTTTTTTACCAATTCTGCCAATTGCATCATTTCTTCCTTGGAATATAGATATCCGGTTGGATTTCCTGGATTGCAGATAAGGATCGCTTTTGTTTTCGGCGTGATCAGTTTTTCAAAATCAGCAATCGGAGGCAATGCAAAACCAGTTTCAATTGTAGAAATAACAGGAACTACTTTTACTCCGGAAGCAGTAGAAAAACCATTGTAGTTGGCATAGAAAGGCTCAGGAATGATGATTTCATCATCCGTATCCATTGTGCTTCCCATTGCAAAAAGCAATGCTTCAGATCCACCAGTTGTAATGATGATATCGGCAACATCAATAGGAAGTCCGTGATTGGTATAATACTGGGATAATTTGGTTCTATAGCTTTCGAAACCAGCAGAGTGGCTGTATTCTAATACTTTTATATCAAGGTTCTTGATGGAATTCATTGCCACTTCTGGCGTCTTGATATCCGGCTGGCCAATATTCAAATGATATACCTTGTGGCCTTTTTTCTTTGCAATTTCTGAATACGGGACCAATTTCCTGATTGGCGATTCCGGCATCTGTTTTCCTTTATTTGAAATTTTTGGCATGATTGAATTTTTAGAGGTACAAAATTGCAATTTTTTTTATTGGGAGGCAATTCTTTATGTTGATAAATTATCAATTAATTGGTGTTTATTTTTTATTTTTATTAAAAATTAGGGCAAATGAAACTTTTAACTCAGCTGTTGTGTTTTTTGCTTTGCAGCCCGTTGCTTTTTGCACAGGAGGGGTTTCAATTTACTACCCATCACAAAAAAGCAAGCATACCGTTCCAGTTGATCAACAACCTGATCATTGTTCCTGTAAAAATAAATGGAATTGAGCTCAATTTCCTTCTGGATACGGGAGTTGAGGAAACACTTTTGTTCAGTTTGGAAGCAAAGGAAGAAGTAAAGCTTTTTAATATCCAAAAAATAAAATTAAGGGGACTGGGTGACCAGGCTTCAACTGAAGCATTGAAGTCTTCCAATAACACCCTGACACTTTCGAGCTTGAAATCTATCAATCAAGAGATATTCATTGTAATCGATCAGAAATTTAATTTTTCATCCAGTCTTGGTATTCCGGTCAATGGCATACTGGGATCGCAATTCTTCAAGAAGAATCTGGTGGAGATTGATTATCACAAGAAAAAGATAACTGTTTATAACGAAAAGAAGGCCAATAAGCAAAAGCTTCTTTCAAAGTATGCGTCATTTGATATTGCCATAGAAAATGGCAAGCCCTATCTTCAGACTTTGGCAACGATTGATGAGATGGCAATTGATGCGAAGTGCCTTATTGATACTGGAAACAGCGATTCTGTTTGGCTTTTTGAAAACAAATCAAGCAATATACGGGTTCCTGATAAAAATTTTGAAGACTTTTTAGGTCGGGGTTTCAATGGCGATATTCATGGCAAGAAAGCCAGGATAGCACGATTTTCCATCGGTGGATTTGAATTCAAGAGGCCAATCTCTTCATTCCCTGATTCGGTTTCCCTTAAGAATGTAAAAATGGTTAAGGATCGATTGGGCTCAGTCGGAGGCGAATTGCTCAACCGCTTCAATATCATCTTTGATTACCAGCAAGGCAAGGTATACTTCAAGAAGGGCCACGATTTTTACCGACCTTTCACTTACAATGTAACTGGAATCAATATTCATCATATAGGACTTCAATGGATTCCCGAAACCGAGATTTTCAGGACTGAATTGAATATGAGTTCTGCTGATGTGGTCTATCAGGAGGGAAGAAGGACTTCGGAATTCAAGTACCATTTCAAACTGAAGCCCGTCTATGAGATTTACAGCATCAGGAAGAATTCTTTGGCTGAAAAAGCGGGTTTACTTGAAGGGGACATCATTATTTCGATTAATAACAAATCGGCCTACAGGTTGACTTTGCAAGAAATGAACATGCTGTTGAAATCAAATCCAGGCAACTATATTTCGATCAGCATAAGCAGGAACAATCAGGAACTTGAATTCCGATTCAGGTTGGAGGAATTGCTCTGACATATTGAACATTACTCTTGGCAGGCTTTTTTTTTATGTTTACATTTGCCGATACAACTACACAACACAATTTATGAGTTCTGATACCAGCAAAAGATATGCACTTCGCGGTGTTTCTGCTTCAAAAGAAGACGTGCACAACGCCATCAAAAACATCGATAAGGGATTGTTTCCGAAAGCTTTCTGCAAGATTGTTCCCGATTATCTAACCAATGATGAAGATTTCTGTATCATCATGCATGCTGACGGAGCCGGAACAAAATCGTCCCTGGCCTATATGTATTGGAAAGAAACAGGCGATATTTCAGTTTGGAAAGGCATCTCGCAAGACGCCTTGATCATGAACATCGACGATTTGTTATGTGTTGGAGCAACCGATAATATCTTGCTTTCTTCTACCATCGGAAGAAATAAGAATCTGATTCCATCCGAAGTGATTTCAGCAATCATCAACGGTACGGAAGAACTTATCAGTGAACTGAAAACCTTCGGAGTGACGATTCATTCAACTGGTGGCGAAACGGCCGATGTTGGTGATGTTGTGCGAACCATCATAGTAGATTCAACCGTTACGGCAAGAATGAAACGCAAGGATGTGGTGGACAATGCCAATATCCAAGGCGGAGATGTAATTGTTGGTTTGGCTTCTTTTGGTCAATCAACTTACGAGAAAAGCTATAACGGTGGTATGGGAAGCAACGGATTGACCTCTGCAAGGCACGATGTTTTTGAGAAATATCTTGCTGCAAAATACCCGGAGAGTTTTGATGCTGCCGTTCCTGAAGATCTGATTTATTCAGGACAGGTAAAGTTGACGGATGCAGTCGAGAATTCTCCAATTGATGCAGGAAAGTTGGTACTTTCACCAACAAGAACCTATGCTCCGATCATTAAAAAGATATTAGATAAATATACTCCTGAAGATATCCATGGAATGGTGCATTGCAGTGGCGGAGCCCAGACAAAGGTGCTTCATTTTGTTGATAATGTACACGTGATTAAAGATAATTTATTTCCAATTCCACCACTTTTCAAATTGATCCAAGAGCAGTCCAAAACGGATTGGAAAGAGATGTACCAGGTATTCAACTGTGGTCACCGAATGGAATTGTACGTTCCTGAAAACATTGCCCAAGATATCATCGAAATTTCAAGATCATTCAATGTCGAGGCACAAATCGTGGGCAGGGTGGAAGCTTCGGCATCCAAGAAACTGACGATTAAAAGTGAGTTTGGCGTTTTTGAATATTAATTGATTCTAAACCGATTCATTATGTACGAATTACTTTTTTGGAAATACGAGGAGGGTGTTTATTTGAACCATCAGGAGGTGTATGAAGCCTTGGATGAAGAGCAAGTGGTTGAAGGTTTGGAAAAATTGCCAACCGATGTCATCCTGAACAGGATCAATTCAGTATTTTCAAAATGGGAACGCGTGGATGAAAACAGTTGGAAAAATAACGATGGTCCGGGTGCATTTTGCGTGAAAACAACTCCAGATAGCGTAAAGATTGAATGTTACGGAACAGCTGGAACCACGATGGACAAGCTGGTGGATATTATGGACGAATACAAATGTCCGCTTTATGATCCGCAGGTTCCGGAACGCTATGATGAAATTAGCGAGAAGTAGATTCTTTATTCTGTAAAAATGGAAACTTTATTATCGGATGATCTTATTTTGGAAGATGATTTTGTATTGCTCTGTCCTTTGCAGGAAAGTGATATTGAGCATTTACTTCCTTTTTCAATCAATGAACCTGACCTTTGGAAATATTCCCTGGTTCGTGCTAACGGAAAAGCAAACCTCGAAAATTATATTCAACTTGCTTTGAAGGCGAAAGCCAATAAAATCGAATTTCCTTTTATCGTCTTTGATAAAATTACGGGGAAATATGCGGGAAGCACTCGTTTTTACGATATAAATCTTCCTTTTAAAACACTTCAACTGGGTTACACTTGGTACGGAAAAGATTTTCAAGGAACCAAGCTCAACAAGCATTGCAAATACCTGCTGCTTGAATTTGCCTTTGAAAGATTGCAGATGGAACGTGTGGAATTTCGTGCCGATAATAACAACGAACGGAGCATCAATGCAATGAAAAGCATAGGCTGTAAAGTTGATGGCGTTTTGAGAAGCAATATGCCGACGGCTGAAGGTTCCAGAAGAGACAGTATTGTTCTGAGTATATTGAGAAGCGAGTGGTTTGATGGTGTGAAAGAGAACTTGAAAGCAAAGCTTTAGGTTCCTGCGGAAAAATGTTTTCAAGATACGATTTGAATATGTCCGGATAGCTGTCGGGATTTATAACCAAGCCTTTTTGCTCGTGATTGCTATTATAAGATTGAAAAGTTTAACTTTGCGCAAACAAATGACAAGATGAAAATAAATCTGAAAAACGGGATTGACAAGTTGCTTTTTGGAATGAAGCAGGACAACGTGATTGCCTTATACGGGAAGCCGGACAAGAATTATAAGGATGAGGACGACAATGTGATTTTTTTATATAATGCCCATAAGCTTCGCCTGACCTTTTATGTGGAAGAAGATTTAAAACTGGGCTATATTGTCGGTTCTGCTTCGGATTTGGAAGTTTTTGGTCTGACCCTGATTGGCAGAAGCATTGCGGATGTAAAGAAGGATCTGGCTCCCAAAGGCTTGACAAAATGGACAGAGGAAGCGTTTGATACTTTTGAAAATTCGTTCAACGAAGGGAATTGGATCATCCTTCAGGCAGAATTTGGTGAGGTGGTGAAGGTGGAAGTTGGTGCAATCATCAACGATGAGGATGAGTTTGATTGGAAATTCAAGAAATAGAAATAACAAAAAACCCTCAAGTAATTGAGGGTTTTTTTATTGGTATTAGTTGTTGATCTTTATCAGTTCTACTTCAAAAATCAGATCGCTTTTTGCTGGAATAACGTTCCCCATGGCCCTGTCTCCATAGGCCAAGTTATAAGGAATATAGAATTTATATTTGGAACCTTCGGACATCAGCTGAAGACCTTCTGTCCAACCTTTGATTACCTGATTCAAGGTGAAATCAATCGATTCGCCTCTTTCAACACTGCTGTCAAATACTTTCCCATCTACAAGGGTTCCTGTATAATGTACTTTTACATTGCTGGTTGCTACAGGCTTTGCTCCAGTTCCTTCTTGTAAAACGATATATTTTAAACCACTTGCAGTTGTTTTTCCGTTAGCGAATTCTTTTAAAGCTGCGGCATTGGCAACGGCTCTCAACTGTGCCTCTTTTTGAGCCTCTGCTTTTTCTGCTGCATCCTTGTTGCTGAAATAATCTGAAAATACTTTCGCGGCATCAAATTTTTTCGCCAAGGCACCTTTTCTGACGATGGTTACTTTTGTAATGACGTCGTTTTGTTCTATGGCATTTACAACATCCATTCCGCTGGTAACGTGACCAAAAACAGTATGCTTTCCATCCAAGTGTGGTGTTGCCTTGTGCGTGATGAAGAATTGGCTTCCGTTTGTTGCCGGACCAGAATTGGCCATCGAAAGGATTCCTGCAGAACTGTGTTTCAAGCCGGCAACAATTTCATCCTTGAACCTGTAACCAGGATTTCCCGAACCATTGCCCATAGGATCGCCACCCTGGATCATAAAGTCCTTGATGACCCTGTGGAATTTCAATAGATCGTAAAATGGTTTTCCCTTCAATTTGGGATCCGTGACAAAAGTATTTGTTCCTTCTGCCAGAGAAACGAAGTTGGCCACCGTGATAGGGGTCTTCTGGTATTCTAACTCTAAAGTGATCTTGCCTTTTGTAGTTTCTATTTCAGCAAACAATCCGTCTCCAGGAGCAGCAGCTGTTTTTGCTGTAGTAGTAACCTTTTTGGTAGTCGTAGCTTTTTTTGGTGTTGCCTTTTTAGGAGCAGTCTGTGCAAAAATTCCAGTTGTCATGGTTAAAAACAACAACCCTATAAATTTCATTTTCATACTTTATGATTTTAAATTAATGCTGATTATTTTTCTAATAGTTCGATTTCAAAAATAAGATTGGAATTTGGTGGAATGATTCCGCCTCCGGCACCCGCTTCTCCATATCCTAGATTGGATGGAATGAACAAGATGGCTTTATCGCCGTAAGATAATTGCTCTATGCCTTGGATGAAACCAGGAATCATTCCTTGTTTTCTTCCTGCTTGAAAAGGTATTGGAGAATAGCCTCCTTGTGCAGCTCTCATCTCGTCGTATTTTCCGAATTGTTTTGCAACCGCTTCTATGCTGCTGTCAAACAGGGTACCATCTTCAAAAAATCCTGCATAATGAATCAGGATGTTGGCTCCATTTTCAGGTTTCTTGCCGCTTCCTTTTTTAGTGATCATATAGTGCAAGCCTGTACCGGTTTTTGTTGAAGCCGCTTTGCTTTTGGCAAAATAAGCTACTTTTTCATCTATTACGGATTTGAATTTTTCGGTATAGATTCTTTTCTCTTCTGCATCAATTAAAGCTTGCTTTTTTAAACTCTCTGCTTCATTGGCAAAATAATCACTGAAAATTTTCACAGCATCAAATTTCTTTGCAGCTTCTCCTTTTCTGATAATGGTGATCGAAACAATCGTATCGTCTTGAACGATCTTGTTCACAGTTTCCATTCCCGTTCCTACCACGTGGCCAAAAACAGTGTGCTTTCCGTCCAGCCAAGGTGTTTCTACGTGCGTGATAAAAAACTGGCTGCTGTTGGTTGCAGGTCCAGAATTGGCCATTGATAAGGTTCCAGGTCCATCGTGCTTCAAATCTGTAATTTCATCCTTGAATTTATATCCTGTATCTCCAGAACCATTTCCTAGAGGGTCACCGCCTTGTATCATGAAATTTTGCAGCACGCGGTGGAATTTCAAACCATTATAAAAAGGCTTTCCTTTGAATTTTTCATTTACGAAAGTATTTTTTCCTTCAGCCAATGTTACAAAATTGGCTACCGTAACAGGCGTTTTCTCGTATTCCAGTTCAAGGATAATATCGCCCTTTGAGGTCACAATCTCAGCATACAATCCATCGGGAAGTTCGCTGTATTTATCCTTGCAAGAGAAAAATGTTGTTGCTACGATCAATAGCAGAAATAATCTTTTTTTCATTGTTTTAAAATTTACTATTCAGGTTTGGTTTCAGTTTCTATAACTTTATTGTCTTCCGTTTTTGGTTTTGCCGGAACTTTTGGCCTGTCGTCTGGTTTGAAATCCCTCAGGGTAACCGTACATACAATCGGCAAGTTTGGTCCGATCCTATCATTGTCACCTCTGTAGCCAAATCCCATATGAGAAGGGAAAAGGAATGTTACCTTTTCATTCTTTTTCATCAACTTGATTCCATCACGCAATCCCATCAGGATATTTTGCTTGTCAACCAGATAGGTTTGCGGCTTCAATTCAATCTGAGAATAGATTACATTCCCATCCAGATCCTTGATTTCATAATCAAAAAAAGCGACATCACCTCTTTTTGGAGTGGCGGTATCCGTTGTATTTTTGGTATTGTAAAAGTACCAATATCCTTTTGCCGATGCGTGGTATTGTACTTCCGGATTGCTTTTGATGACAGCATCAATAAGTGCTTCCTCGCCGGCAATCAGTTTTATATTTCTTTTCACGGATTCTTTCATGAAAGTTCCGGAAGTCTGCGAAATCGGTTTTCTGGCCTGTTGCTTTGTACAGCTTACTAAAAGCGTGCCAATGGCCAGCAGCATTATTTTTTTACTTAGATGCATCGTCATTGATCGTAATGGTTTTGATAATAGTTTCGAACTTGTTTACCGTATCTTTCAAGGATAAATATGATTTTCCTCCCGCAGCATTGATGTGTCCGCCACCGCTAAAATGTTCCCTGGCAAATTGATTTACATCAAAACTTCCTTGGGAACGGAACGAGATCTTGATGATGTTTTCATCCCTGTGCTCGATAAAGATAGCCGTAAAAATAATTCCTTTTATGGTCAAACCATAATTTACGATGCCTTCCGTATCACCTTTAACATAATTATAGGTATCAAGTTCTTTCTGAGAAAGCGTGATGTAAGACGTATTGTATTCTGGAAAAAGTTTCAGATTTTGAAGTGCTTGTCCAAGAAGGCGTAACCTGTCATAGGAATTATTATCGAAGAGAGAGTTGTGTACTTCACCATTTTCAATCCCTATATCAATCAAATCAGCTACGACTCTATGGGTCGTGCTTGTTGTTGAAGGGAAACGGAAAGAACCGGAATCCGTTACAATTCCTGTATAGATACAAGTTGCAACGGTCTTGTCGATTAGGTTTTTATGTCCGAGAAGAACAATAAAATGATACAACATTTCACAAGTTGAACCATAGGACGTATCCGAATACATATACTTGGCATAATCGTCTGGCTTTTGATGATGGTCGATCATTATAAACGGAGCTTCAAGCTTGTTCAGGACGTTTTCCATCTCGCCAACACGGTGCAGGGCATTAAAATCAAGGGTGAAAATCAAATCAGCTTCCTGAAGGATCCTGGTCGCATTTTCCCTGTCCTTTTCAAAGACCAGGACGGTTTCCGAAGAAGGAAGCCAGGCCAGGAATTCGGGAAATTCATTTGGGGCGATCACTACCGGCTCATGGTTCAACTGCAAAAGGAAATGGTACAATCCAAGTGTAGAGCCCATTGCGTCTCCATCCGGACTTCTGTGTGGAATGATGGCAATTTTTTTAGGGGTCGATAGCAATTCTTTAACCGCTTCTATATCTTCGTTTTTCATAGGATGCGAAAATACGGTTTTTTGAAATATTGTATTACATTTTTGCAACAAAAAGTCCAAACCACACCGCCAGCAAACCTATAACCACACTCAAGGCAATATAGACAAAGGCCATTAGGGAATTCTGACTTTGCAACAAGCTGAAATTTTCATATCCAAAAGTTGAAAAAGTGGTATATCCGCCACAGAATCCCGTAATAAGGAACCACTTCAGGTCACTGTTGGCGAGTTGCTGTTTTTCTAAAAAGCCAATAAAGAGGCCAATCAGGAAACACCCGATCACATTGGTTATGAATGTTGCCAATGGAAAATGATTTTCCCAGAAACGTGCCACGAATAAGGAAGTCAGATACCGAAGGATACTTCCAATCGCACCACCAAGTCCTATTATCAGTATGGTTTTTAACATTGCATTTGTTTTTGCTAAAATACACCATATCTTTTGCAATCGAAAATACTTTGGGAGAATATAAAGAGGCGATTTTATTAAACCTAAACCGTTTTTTGTATTTTAGCACAACATTTAAATAACGCTATGATTTCGGAAACTCAATTTCAAGACGAATTAAAATCAATCATCGAAAATGCAATCAGGGAAGATGTCGGTCCTGGTGATTACAGTTCATTAGCTTGTATTCCAGCCTCTGCGACAGGAAAAGCGAAATTATTGGTCAAGGAAGATGGAATTATTGCGGGAGTAGAATTTGCCAAGATGATTTTCGATTATGTTGACCCGGGTTTAAAAGTTGAAACCTTTATCAATGACGGGACTCCTGTAAAATATGGTGATATTGTTTTTCACGTCGAAGGAAGTTCTCAATCTATATTGAAATCCGAACGCGTTGTGCTGAATTCTATGCAAAGGATGAGTGCCATTGCCACAAAGACCAATAAATATGTTCAGTTGCTGGACGGGACAAAAACTAAAATCCTCGACACGCGTAAAACCACTCCGGGTTTCAGGGCTCCCGAAAAATGGGCGGTGAAAATCGGTGGCGGTGAAAACCATCGTTTTGCCTTGTACGATATGGTGATGTTAAAGGACAATCACAACGATTTTGCAGGTGGAATCACAAAGGCTATCGAAAAAACAAAAGCTTATTTGCAACAAAACAATCTTGATTTGAAGATAATTGTCGAAGCCAGAAATCTGGATGAAATCAAGGAAATCCTAGAATCCGAAGGTGTTTTCCGAATCTTGATTGATAATTTCAATTTCGAAGATACAAAAACAGCAGTAGCCTTGATCGGAGATAGATGCCTGACAGAATCTTCAGGAAACATCAATGAAAATACGATCAGGAATTATGCGGAATGTGGTGTGGATTATATTTCCTCTGGAGCCTTGACGCATTCGATTTACAATATGGACTTGAGCTTGAAAGCCATTTAAAAAACAGACAATGAGCCAGGAAATCGAAAGTAAGATTAAAAAGATACCTGTTGTACGAAACCTGATGTATCTTGCAAAGAAGGTGAAATTACCTTGGCTTCAAGGTTTGTCGCTCTACGATCTGCTCGAAATATACGGAATCGGAATTGCCCAAGGTGCCATTTCTTATCGAGCTGGAGCCATTGCATTCAGTTTCTTTATGGCGCTTTTTCCGTTTGCACTTTTCATACTGAACTTGATCCCTTTCATTCCAATCGAAGGATTCCAGCAGGATTTTCTTCAGTTTGTAGAAGAAAGCGTGCCACCAAATACCTTCGAGGCCATTTCATCCATCATCAATGATATCTTGAACAACAGTTATCAAGGCTTGCTTTCCTCGGGTTTCCTGTTGTCGAGTTTCCTGATGGCAAATGGGTTGAATGCCATACTTGGAGGTTTCGAGAATTCACATCACGTGATTCTAAAGCGAGGTTTTTTCAGGCAATATTTTGTCGCGCTTGGGATGTCATTGCTGTTGACTTTCCTGTTGATTGTTACCGTGGCCACCATTGTAATTTTTGAGGTTTTTATACAAAAAATAAAAATTCAGGACGTTTTGAATGATAACATCCAAATTATTGTCATCGGTCGCTATATATTCTTTATGCTGATGATTTTGGTCACCACATCGATACTTTTTAAATTCGGAACAAGAGAAACGAAAAAGAATTCATTCATATCGATAGGCTCCGTATTTACGACCATTCTCATCATTTTATCCTCTTATGCTTTCGGAATCTGGGTGGTGCGTTTTTCAAAATACAATGAACTTTATGGTTCCATTGGGACACTCTTGATCATGATGTTCTATATTTGGTTGAATTGCATGATCCTTTTGTTAGGTTTCGAACTCAACGCCACCATCAACAGGTTAAAAAGAAGAAATTTATTTAATTAGGAGCTATTTCCCGCTTTCCACTCCAATCTTTTCTTTTTTAAAGAAAAAAAGGAAAGGATTTCTCCCGAAGCTTCGGGACTATCGGGGCTAAAACATTTCGGTTATGAAGAAGATTTTTGTATTAATTGTTGCATTTTTCCTTACATCAGCCTATGCCCAAAAAACGGTTCTCGGAAAATGGAAATCCATCGACGACGAAACCGGAAAAGCACTTGGAATAGTAGAAATCTATGAAGAGGACGGAAAGATTTACGGGAAGATTATCGACATTTTGATTCCAAAAGATAGGAACAAGACCTGCGAGAAATGTCCCGGAGAAGACAAGGGGAAGCCCATTCTTGGATTGACTGTCATAAAGGAGTTGAAAGAGGACGGAAATGAATACAACGGAGGCCATATCCTCGATCCAAAACACGGGAAGTTATACAAATGCTACATCAATCTGGAAAATGAGGACAAGCTCAAGATAAGGGGTTATATAGGTATTTCACTATTCGGACGAACGCAATATTGGCACCGTGTGAAATAGATTTTAAGTATCTTTGCATGCTTAAAATTCCATCTTTAAACTCCCATCTTCCATCCAAAATGATAAAGAGGATCTGCTATTAAAGTTTTGTCTTCTAAATTCTAACTTCAAATTTCTAACTTCCAGCAATGTATTTCATCGAAGTAATTTTACCGCTTTCACTCTCCAAAACCTTTACCTATTCGGTTTCAGAAGCTGAATATGATTATATCAAGAAAGGTTTCCGGGTTGCTGTTCCTTTTGGTAAAAACAAGATATACACCGCTCTTGTAATTGACATTCATCAAAACAGGCCCACTTTATACGATGCAAAGGAGATTCATCAGATCCTGGATGAAAGTCCGATTGTAAACGAAATCCAGATTGCACACTGGCAGTGGATTGCTTCCTATTATATGTGTGCTATCGGAGATGTTTACAGAGGTGCGATGCCATCGGCACTTTTGCTGGAAAGTGAAACGATTATTTCGCAAAAAACAGAATCATTTGTTGATGAAAGCCAGCTTTCGGATGAAGAATTTCTAATCTATGAAGCATTGCAATATCAATCTTCGTTGAAAATTCAAGATATTGCAGCAATTTTGAACAAGAAGAATGTCTTGCCCGTTGTTCAAAAACTCATCGCCAAGAATATTCTTTTCTTGGAAGAAGAAATGTCGGAGCTTTACAAGCCAAAACTTATCCGATATGTTCGTCTGCACCAACGATTCAATACGGATGAAGGTTTAGGCCAATTGTTGGATACGCTGAAAAATGCAAGCAAGCAAAAGGAAATCGCGTTGCGTTATTTTCAATTGACGGCTACCGAGAAAAACAAACCCATTTCGGTAAAGATGTTGATGGAAGCTTCGGGTTCGACTTCAACCGTCGTAAAAGCATTGATTGACAAGGAAATATTTGAAGAATACCACATTCAAACTGACAGGGTCAACTTTGATCAAAATCAAAAAGAAAATAATTTGACTTTAAGTACGGCACAGCAAGCTGCTTTTGATGCCATCCTTTCAAGTTTCGAAACAAAGGAAGTAACGCTTTTGCACGGTGTGACCTCAAGTGGGAAAACGGAAATCTACATCAAGCTTATTGAGGAATATTTAAAACAAGACAAGCAGATCCTGTACCTTCTTCCGGAAATAGCCCTGACAACACAATTGGTCAGCAGATTGACGGCTTATTTTGGAAACAAGGTTGCCGTTTTTCATTCAAAATACAGCAATAACGAACGTGTTGAAGTTTGGCATCAGCTGTTGCAGAATTCAGAAAAAGCACAAATTGTAATCGGAGCCAGATCAGCTTTGTTTTTGCCGTTCAATAATCTGGGTTTGATAATTGTGGACGAGGAACACGAGCAAACCTTCAAGCAACAAGACCCGGCACCGAGGTATCACGCTCGAGATGCCTCGATAGTGTTGGCCAATTCGCACAAGGCAAAAGTAGTTTTGGGTTCGGCAACGCCCAGTATCGAGACGTATTTCAATGCACAATCAGAAAAGTATGGTTTTGTAGAAATTTCGGAACGGTTTGGAAATGTGATGATGCCCGAAATTGAATTGGTAGATTTAAAAGACAAATACTTCCGTAAAAGAATGACGGGGCATTTCAGCGATGTCCTGATTGAAAATATCACGGAGGCCTTGTCGCTTGGAGAACAGGTTATCCTGTTTCAAAACCGACGAGGATTTTCTCCTGTTGTGGAATGTATGACGTGTGGACACGTCCCGCAATGCCAGCAATGCGATGTTAGTTTGACGTATCACAAGCATAAAAATCAATTGCGTTGCCATTATTGTGGTTATTCGATGGCGAATCCAACCAATTGCCATGCTTGTTCAAGTGTTGACCTGACCACAAAAGGTTTCGGTACGGAGCAGATCCAACAGGAATTGAACCAGCTTTTTCCAAACTATAAAATTGGAAGGATGGATCAGGATACGACCCGAGGAAAATTCGGTTTTGAGAGAATCATCGACAGTTTTAAGAACCGCGAAGTTGATGTCTTGGTTGGAACACAAATGCTAGCAAAAGGGCTGGACTTTGATAATGTTTCCTTGGTTGGAATCATGAATGCCGATAATATGCTGTATCATCCGGATTTTCGGGCTTTTGAAAGAAGCTATCAGATGATGACACAGGTTTCGGGCAGGGCAGGACGTTCGGAAAAACGAGGGAAGGTAATTATTCAAACCTATAATCCAGACCACAATACGATTCAACAAGTTACGAACAATGATTATGTTGGGATGTACAAGGAGCAATTGTACGAAAGACAGATTTATAAATATCCTCCTTATTTCCGTTTGATAAGACTGACGCTAAAGCACCGTGATTTCGACAAGTTGAAGGAAGGTTCGATGTGGCTGTACCAGGTTTTGAATCAGAATCTGGAGATGCCAGTTCTAGGTCCGGAAGAGCCACCGATCAGTAGGATAAGGAATGAATACATTCGAACGATCATGGTGAAGATTCCACAGCAATCTTCTATCGGAGCGGCCAAGAGAAATGTCCAGAAAATCCTGAATAGTTTTGAAACGGTTGCACAATACAGGGCTATAAAGGTTACCGTTAATGTCGATTTTTATTGAGAAACTTCAATTGCTTTTTTAAGTTCTTCCTTTTTATTGCGGCTCAAGGGGATTTTTGAAGCGCCAATCTCGGCAAACTTGCTGTTGAACTTGTCAATCTTGTCGATATTTACAATAAATGATTTGTGGACGCGTATGAATTTATCCTTTGGCAAATCATTTTCAAAGGCTTTCATTGTCGACAACACCAAATGATTTTCGTCGTCGGTAATTACCTTTACGTAATCGCCATATGCTTCAACCCATTTGATCTTCGATGTGAAGACTTTTAGTTTTTTGAGTTTGCTCTTGATGAAAATATGATCGCCATCTTCTTCGAGACTTTCATTTATAAGCAATTGCATGTTCAAGGCACGTTTTACGGAAGCTTCAAATCGAACGGCAGTTATGGGTTTCTGTAAATAATCGGTGGCATCATAATCGAAAGCTTTTACCGCGTATTCAGGTTTTGAAGTAATAAAAATCACCTGGGGCTTGACTTTTAAATTATCCAGAAAATCAAAACCGCTCACGATGGGCATTTCAACATCCAGGAATAACAAGTCGATGGAAGTGTAAGACATGAAGTTTTTTGCCTCGATTGCATTTGAAAATTCGCCAACAAGATTAAGATTAGGATGATTGTTTGCCAATTTGCTAACAATCATTCGTTGGATTGAACTATCGTCCACAATAACACAACTAAGCTTCATAAATATCTAAGGAATTTGGGAAAATTTAAAAGTATATTTTTTTTTTAATACAGCGACTGTTTTTTTTGAAAAAAATTGCAATTCATCGAATATTTACAAATCGTGCTTGCGGGATTAAAATAAAAGCTTACTTTTGCACCCAATTTTATAACAAATAAAATATATTATTATGAATCATTATGAGACTGTTTTCATCTTGAATCCCGTTTTATCTGAAGTACAGGTAAAGGAAACAGTAAGCAAATTCGAAGATT